>Ga0233436_1001411_pt1 | contig 20195 bp, 18 predicted proteins | sample SI_122_August201_2_FD_182723 | JGI IMG/M metagenome (GOLD analysis project Ga0233436, IMG submission 182723) | Seawater microbial communities from Saanich Inlet, British Columbia, Canada - SI_122_August2016_150_MG | ecosystem: Environmental > Aquatic > Marine > Inlet | place: Canada: British... | reverse complement strand
TTGATGGATCGGCACATAGCCCAAGATTATTATCTTGAACAATACTGGCTGTATCGCCGTTAATTATCGCAAGTATAGGTTTCTTTGCTGCAATATAAGTTTGTGTTTTGGCAGGCACTGTTACTGAAAATATAGGCTCATCAATGAGGGAGATAATTAGAAAATCGCTAGCTTTATAATAACTAGCCATATCTAATCTTGGCTTTTTCCCATGAAAAATAATATTTGGATTGTTGTCAGCAAGTAGCTTTAGATTGCCTATATTAGAGCCGTCTCCAATTATATTGAGCTGATATTTTTCTTGATACTCACTGGAAAGTAAACGAAAAGCGTTAATAATATTTTCTAGATTTTGTAGCTTACCAATATTTCCGGCAAATGTGAATTGAATCTTATTATCAGAGCCAAGATCAGCAGGCTCTAAACTCATATCCAAATCATCTGCCCACTGAGGAAAGTAATTAAAAGTTATATCACTTCTAGCATAAGGCTTTAACTTTGACTCAAATCCTTTACTTGAAAGAGCAATGTTATCAACATTATGATACATAAACTTAACAAATTTATCCAAGAAATAAGATACAGCTTTGGTTCTTTTGAAGCCATAGGCATAAACATTATCGGGCCAAATATCCAAAGCCCAAAAAGTCACAGGTTTTTTGTAAAGTTTTCGTATTAGCACCGCAGGTAACATACTAGTCAAAGCGCTCATGTTAAACCCAAAGACATAATCGTATTTTTTTCCAATAATTAGTGACCCAATACTGCCAAGAATCATAAAATTCACATACTTTAATATCTTCTTAAATACACTATCTTTATATCCTACAGTTGCATGCACTCGATAAATATTAACTCCCTGCCACTCATCTTTTGAATAAATTTTATTCTTGTAGCCAGGATAAACTCTTCCCAATGGATAAGTAGGAACTAAAGTCAGTACATCGACATCGTAACCTTTGTCTTTCCATGACAAGGCAACATCATTTATCTTGAATTCTTCAGGGTAAAAACACTCCGTAACAATTAATATTTTCTTAGACACTAATACTTTTTCCAAACCACTCTATTCACATAGTCAGTATAGCTATGAACGATACGTACAATCTTGTCAGATACATTAGGCATAGAGTAATCAGAAACTTTTCGCATAAGTCTTTGTTCGCCTCTTGGTTGATTATCAATAATAGCTAGTGACTGCATGATTCTTTCTTTTTCTAACCCTGTCATCATAACTACAGCCTCTTCCATACCTTCTGGCCGTTCATGTGCTTCACGCAAGTTGAGTGCAGGGAAATTCATAATAGAGGCCTCTTCGTTGATAGTGCCGCTATCTGATAATACCGCCTTAGCAGATATTTGAAGCTTGTTATAGTCCTTGAAACCTAATGGCTTTAACAATTGAATCATTGGATTTAATTCAACTTTAATTTCATCGATACGCTTTCGCGTTCTTGGATGTGTAGAAACAATAATCGGCATTTGATAAGTTTCTGCAATTGCGTTTAATGACTCCATTAAATTCAAAAAGTTCTTATCAGAATCGATATTCTCTTCACGATGCGCACTAACAACGAAGAATTCATGAGCTTTAAGCTCTAGTCTCGTCAATACATCGGAACTCTCAATCCCGTCACGATAAGTATTCAGCACTTCAAACATTGGACTACCTGTTTTGATAACCATATCTGCCGGCAAACCTTCGCTCAAAAGATAATCTCTAGCAATACTGCTGTAAGTTAAATTAATATCAGCCAAATGGTCAACTAAACGACGATTAATCTCCTCTGGGACACGCTGATCAAAACAACGATTACCAGCTTCCATATGGAATGTCGGTATTTTTCTACGCTTGGCAGGTAAGAGTGCCATACAACTATTAGTATCGCCTAGAACAAGCATAGCTTCAGGTTGAATCCCTTCTAAAACTTTATCGACTTTAATGATTACATTGCCAATAGTTTCAGCACCAGTTGCGCCAGCAGCCCCTAAAAAATAATCTGGCTTTCTAATTCCCAAATCATCAAAAAAAATCTCATTCAATTCATAATCATAGTTTTGCCCTGTGTGAATCAGAATGTGTTCGCAATGTTCATCAAGCTTCTTAAGGACACAAGCAAGACGTATGATTTCTGGACGCGTTCCAACTACTGTTACAATCTTTAATTTTTCCATATCTTATTCACCTCCAAACTTTGTGAGTTATCGTATCAGGATTATCAGGATCAAAAATTTCATTAGCCCAAAGCATGACTATCATTTCCTCTGTACCAATATTGGTAATATCATGCGACCATCCTGGCACAGTTTCAACAATTTTCAAGTCTTTGCCAGTTACAACAATCTCATATGTTCTCTCTGAGACTACATGTCTAAAACCAAATTTTGCCTCACCTTGGACAACTAAGAATTTTTCAGTTTTGGAGTGGTGGTAATGACCGCCTCTAGTCACCCCAGGCCCTGCAGTAAAAAATGAAAACTGGCCACTGTCTTTTGTTTTCAGCATTTCTGCAAACATCCCACGCTCATCACCATACGAAGGTATCGAATATGAAAACTGCTCAGGAGAAAGATAACTAAGATATGTTGAATAAAGCTTACGTACGAGGCCACTACCAACTTTTTCAGTAATAAGAGAGTCTCGACTTTTTCTAAAGACCTTAATCTGATCAGCCAAATCTCCTAATTTAATTTTATATTCTGGCTGCACTGATAGCACTTCTTTACCACTTCCCTCTCCTTGTATCACCTTGACTAACTCTGTAACAACATCATCTATATAAACTAAGCTCAACTCAAAAGACGGATCGTTAACTTGTATAGGAAGATCATGGCTTATATTGTGGCAAAATGTAGCAACAACAGAATTGTAATTAGGTTTACACCACTTTCCAAATACACCCGGAAGGCGATAAATGTGTGAAGAATTTCCAGTATCATTCTCAAGATTTTTAACAGCTATTTCAGCACTAAGCTTACTTTTTCCATACAGATTGTCACACTCTGCTTGCATAGAAGAGGCTAATATAATTGGAATATTTTTTTCTATTAAACGAATTTCATCGCAAATTAATGATGTCAATCCAAAGTTTACTACCTCAAAATCACCTTCATCTTCAGGTCTATTTTCTCCTGCTAAATGAATTACAAAATCTGACTTTTTAATTAATTCTTGTAAATCCTTGGTCGAATTTCTGCGAGTAAAAACCTCATAAGAAATACCTAACTCATTTAGGCGAACAATAAAGTTCTTGCCAATAAAACCGTTAGATCCTGTAACTAGTACACGCATCTATTTAACCCCAAACTCCTTCATCTCATCTTGGATCTCGTAAAGATTCAGCAATAATTGTTTTAATTCATCTTCATTAAGTTGATGTGTATTATGAGAATGATACTCGTGAGCCTTTGTAATTACCTTTTCACCATCCTCAACAAACTTATTGTAGTTCAAGTCTCGTGTGTCAGCTGGGATACGATAATAATCATTCATATCAATTGCCTTAACCATTTCCTCTTTAGTAAGAAGTGTTTCGTATAATTTCTCGCCATGGCGAGTGCCAATTATCTTTACTTCATTTTTTGACTTTCCAAGCAAACTCTTTAGAGTATGAGCCAGCAATGCTACAGTTGCAGCTGGTGCTTTCTGTACAAATGTGTCTCCACTCTCGCCATTTTCAAAAGCAAACAAAACCAAATCCACAGCTTGATCTAAACTCATCATAAAGCGAGTCATATTTGGATCAGTAACAGTCATTGGCAATCCATTTTTTATCTGCTCAATAAACAATGGGATAACCGAACCACGACTTGCCATCACGTTGCCATATCTCGTACAAGCAATCATTGTATCTTTAACATTCCTACCTTTAGCGACAACAACCCTCTCCATCATCGCCTTGCTTACACCCATTGCATTAATTGGATAAACAGCCTTATCAGTACTAAGACAAATTACTTTCTTAATACCAAATCTGATAGCAGAGTTCAACACATTCTCAGTGCCAATCACATTAGTTTTCACCGCCTGCATTGGGTAAAACTCACAAGAAGGAACCTGCTTAAGTGCCGCAGCATGAAAGACGTAGTCCACGCCCCTCATTGAATCATCAATTGAATTCAAATCTCGAACATCACCAATATAAAACTTCAGCTTATCATTGTTGTAATGTCTTCTCATGTCATCTTGTTTGAGTTCATCTCTAGAGAATATTCTTATTTCTCTGATATCGGTCTTTAAAAACCTTCTTAAAACGGCACTTCCAAAAGATCCCGTTCCCCCAGTAATTAAAAGTATTTTATTGTTGAATATATTTTTTTCTTTCATATTTATGTAATGTGTTTTATTGTTTGAATATACTTCCTAGCTCTTTCAGATGGGTTATTGTACTTTAATGCTTGAATATAAGCGCCTTCTATGAAATTTAATCTCTCATTTTCACTCATAAGAAAGTATTTATAAATAATCTTTGCTATATTTGCAGAGTCGGTTGGATTAATATAACTCACAAAATCTTCACACACTTGCCTAACAAATAGTCGGTCTGAAGCAAATACGGGCTTTTTCATTATCATGGCCTCAATTGGAGTTGCTGAAAAACACTCAAGTAGACTTGGAAAAATAACTCCGTCTAATAAATTGTAAAATGATGGGCATTGTGCAACGCTTATTTGCCCCACATTGTCAACATATGTATGGAATCTATTACTCCTTTTTAACCACTCTTCGTCAGTCAATGTAACCAAAAATTTAATATCCATTTTATATGTAGATTTAAGCACTTCTGCAATATCAGGCAAAATATTCAGATTTTTATGAGGGTAGTCGCGGGTTACAATCCCTAACAATATAATATCGCTATCTAATCGAATATAATTAATAGGAAGCCATTTTTTGCTGTTGGAATAAATAGATGAAATGCAATTATTGACAACAACTGAGTCTGTCTTTTTTGTCAGCTGACTCAACCTTTTTTTTACATGTTCCAACTCAACAATTAATTTATCTGATTTAAAGTAAAAATATTTTTGTATTAAGTACTTTAGTCTAATCGTTACTTTATCAAAAAAACCATAATATTTATATATTTCATTATCCGCATAAATTATCCATGGCTGCGCAAAGCCAACAATGCTATTCTTTGGTTTTTTCCAAATATATAACGGCCCAAAAATAGTAAATACCGTACTATATGACAAAATAATGTTTGTAAATTTAAAGTCAATTAATGCACCAAAACCAAAGGTATTATAGATATCATATGAGTTGAATTTCTCTACTATAGCATTAATAGATTTCAATTCACTATGAACTTTACTTGAAACAATTACATCAACATCAACCTCATTCAAATGAATTAATTCATTTAAAAATGAAACCGCCACCTGTACAGCGCCACCTGAATGAAGGTTAGTAGCATTAATTAAAATTTTGTCTGATTTTTTTGTATGAATCATTTTCTTAATACATAATCAATTGAATCAATAATAGAATTAACCATATGTTCTGGTAACCGACAACTTATATAATAATTTCGAGCATTTCTTCCCATCTTTATATATTTATCCCTATTGTCTGAAATATCGCATATTAAGCTTATCAAGTCATCAATAGAATCATAGATAACACCATTAGAGCTATTTATATTAAATATTTCACCTCCAGTAATTGCATCTCTTCGTGTGATAAAGGGTACTGAATTTGCCATAGACGTCAACACACCCAGACCTGCTTGACCAGGTGAAATACATACTAGCGCCTTAGAAAAATATTCAGACAAAATCTTATGATCTACAATATTACCAACAAAAGTTATTTTATGAATTAAATCGCATTTCAAAACAAGCTCCTCCAACGCCTCCCTTTCATCACCATCACCAATAATAATAAGAGGGTATTGCAAGGTGCACTTACTAACGGCCCTTTTATATGCATAAATTAGCTCTTCAAGTTTTTTTTGCTTGTAAAGTGTACCTATAAATAACAAGATATTTTTATCTGAAATCGGCCTTGAAATACTACTGAGAGATACAGTATTATTGGCAACAAATATTGATTTTTTACTAATTCCTGCCTCAATATACGCATTAATTGGGTAATCAGAATACAATATTGAAGCATCTGATTTTTTTTGTAAAAACAACCTAAAGAGTCTAAAAAAATCCCTATCACCTAGTCTTTTTGTATAGGAGGCAGCTTGACCTATGCCCCATGATATCCATTTATATTTTTTCCATGGATTGATTAATAGAATATTGCGGTCAACAAACCTTATATTACTCTCAGCAATAACTACATCATATTTTTTGCAAAATTTCCTAATAGGTGTCTTAAAATACAAAAAAGGGCCTATTGAGCCTAGTGGCGTAAACTCTTCATTGAAATGGCACGCATGTTGCTTTAAATTAGTTTGGCTATGTAAAATGGTTAAATTAACTCTATTGCTAATCATGTTATATATTGGTATACGATAATGCGGAACATGCTGTGTAATAAGCAGAACCTTTACTTGGGATGCATTAAAAACATCATCGTCCATTGGTTTTTCACTCTTGTACAACATACGAAACTTATCGTCTCTTCCTTATTATTTTCATCATAAAATCTATGGAAATAATAAGGAATAGAGAAAAAATACAATAGATAGCAAATAAGTCAAACCCACTACCTCTTATCAGCATAAGGTGCACCATATAAACAAGCATTCCGAATGCGATCATCCCTGCAGATGTATGGTTAAACATATGCAAATATTTATAATAAAGTCGAATCGCAATTATTGAATATATTGCAACAAATATAATGGATAAAAAATGGAAATTCCAGAAAAATTCTGAGAGAATGTTGATTGGCCAAGATCCACCTGCTTCTGCATATGCAGGGTTCACTTCTCTGGTATATATGGTAATCATACTATCAGGTTTAAAAGTTGCCACACTTCGTGGGATGAAGATAAACAACACTTTAATAATTGTAGAGCCTAATTCCATTAGGTGAGGGTTAGAAAGTAGAATTTCTATAGAGTTATACCCGTTAAAATAAAAAAAAGAGAACTCCATGTTATCTATAAAATTTATCAAGAACTTTTCACTCTTCAAATATTCAAATATTAAGCCAAAATTGGAAAAAAAACCTTTAATTTCAAACTCTCCATAACCTCTAACTATTGACATGTAGATGATGGCAGTAGCAATGAATAAGGTAATTAGCAACAGGCCAAAAATAGTTCTAGCATTGTATTTATACCTTTGAAAATAAAATTCTAGAAAAATAATTGGAAAAATAGCAAAGATGGCATCTCGTTTAGAATAAGTTGATATTAACACAAGCATATATAACATTATTAGATATATAAATACTCTAACCAATACTGGAATTAGATCTCTTCTACTAACAAGAAATACAGCAATGATAAAAAATCCTGTTATTAAAAATATTTGATTAGGACTGCCATCTGCACCAAAAAAACTAAGATTAGTAAAATTATAAAATAAAGCAATTGAAACAAAAAATCCAACAAAAACATACGACCAAGTAACTTGTTTAATTTTTTTATTGTCGCAGATAAAATGGCGGTAGATCAATCTGTATTTTGAATCTATATAATAAATCACAGCATTCATAATGATAAAGACACTAGTTACAACATCCATATTTTTCCACTCAAGGAAGCGATTTAAAAAGAATTCATTTTGTATATAGCCACTGGAAAATGCCCACCCTCCAATAAACATTGAAATATTAATGTAGAAAATCAACAATATAAGTGGGGAAAATATATAAAAAATATACCTCTGCCATACAAGGTGTATCAACATTATGAATAATTGCACACCAAAGAGATAATACATATCCCCCTCGTCTATTAAGAAAGAAACCAATGATAGAAGTATTGATGAAAGAAATATTAATATATTGACAGTCACTTTTTTCCTTTTCAAAATTTTCTTTTATAAACTACAAAATACTCTTAAATACTCTTAAATACTCTTAAATACTCTTAAATACTCTTGATACATATAATCATCAGAAAATAAACATACAGCTCTATTTCGAGCAGCTAAAGAAAGCTCATTATAATTTAATGTCATATGTTGCAATGTACCCTCAAGATCTTTACAATCAGGACTTTCCATCTTCCATGGATCTCCCGATCCATACGGCAATATCACCCCTGCATCACCAACAAGCTCTAGCAAACTACCACTATCAAATCCAACTACTGGAACCCCTGACGCTAATGCTTCAATTACTGCATTGGGACATGGGGGGTTAGTTTCTAAATTTAAGAAAACTTTTAAACCTTTTAATTTTTCAGGAATAGCGTCTCGCTCAACAGGGCCATGGAAAAAGATATTATCTTGTGTATTTAATGCAAAATAATCTTGTATTTCTTTACTAACATTTCCATAAATATTTACCTGAAAATTTCTAATTGAGCAAAGAATGTCAATAGCCGCCTTACCGTTAACAGAGCCCTCTATACATACAACTTTAATAGACTTATTATTGTCTTTTTTCTTATCTACTGGCCTAAACTCATCCAAGCTAACAGAATTGTAAATAATATTATGATTTCGGTGCTTACACTTCTCATCTCTCCACACTTGTGCTATAAAATTACTTTGAAAAATTACCGAATTTGCTAAAAAAAATTTTATACTCTCAATCATCCAATTTATCAATCTACTTTTAAGGCTTGCACTGAATCCATCTTTAGCAATCGTTTGCTGCCAATTTTTTCCATCAAGTCGATGAACAATTTTCACACCTTGCATTTTTTTTATGATTAGCCATATCAATTTACCAGTCCCTCCCACTACCAAAACCACATCTAGCTTCGCCCCGTCTTCTTTCCCTGCATATACAACAACATGCCCATCTTGAGTTAGCTTGCGCTCAAGTCGAGACTGAAAACTTCCCGGGCCACCAATTGAGGCTGGAGGATGAGGGAATGCTACTACTAATGCACGATCCGCTACTTTTTTAAGCATTGCTTTACTTGTCCTTTGTGATAGCTTGAGTGTACCAAGATAACAGAAACTGGAATTATTTCAATTCCTAAACCTAATGCGATGCCAAGCCTATGCTGACCATCTCCAATTTTTACTATTTGACCGTTGCGACTAATTGCAACTTCGATACCTCCAAGCTCACGGAAGTTAAACTTTCTCAACATCTTTCTAGACTGTATAGACTTATTACTGCCAATCTCAGAAATCATCTTATCTAACTTGCCATATCGATCTTTAATATCTGACTGAGATCGGCAATTATCGAAAGCACCATGAGTATTAATCAACTTATCCATCCTCTCATATTCACCAACAACTCTCCAACTTTTATTATTACTTGATACTTTAAATGAAGCTCGCACAACATTATGATCCAAGGGGCTTACTAATGCAGAATCCCACTCTCCTCCTTGGATAAATTTATCTTGAAAGCTGTCTATACAATCTTTATTAGCTTTACATTTGCTCATCAAAATACTACCTGGGTTAACCCAGAGTAATTGATATGGCTTTATATCAAATCTTCTAATTTCCCTAAAGTTCAAAAATTCTTCTTTAATCGCCCAAAAGATGCGCATAAACTCCAAAATAAATGGACGCACAAAAGCTATTATTTTTTGCATATATAGATTACATCATAACCCAATCTATGAAATTTAGAAAAATATCTGGCGTTAATTCTCTCTATATAATTCACAATAAACCATGGGAGAATAGCCTTTCTCTCTCCTTGTGGAATAATTCCGAGAGAATAACTTTTAACCACCCTTAAGCCAGAACCTTCAAGTAAATCAACAACCTGTTTATGACTCATTCCAGCCTGCCAAAATCCTAAAAAAAGGAATCTAAAAAAAATATATGGCAAAGACCAAAAATTTCTATGGTTATTCAGAATAAGTGTACCATTATGATTTAATTTATCAGCTATATATCTCATAGCGTCTCTTCTCAATTCCAAATCAGCATTTGGGAAAAATCTAAACGCAGTTATCAAGTCAAAAGAGAGCCCTTTCAATTCATCTAATTCTTTGAAATTAAATTTAAATATTTTAGAGTCTGGGCTGTTTCTTCTTGCTGTTTTTAACATAGACTCAGAAACATCTACGCCGTAAGAATTTTGCGTATTGGGTAAAGATAGCCATCGGCCAGTGCCGCACGCAAAATCTAAGTGATCTATAAAGCCACTTGCTTCTCTAAAGACTACCTCCTTCTCCAAAGAGAATAAATGCCTTCTTCCTGGAAAGCTATCAAAACGATTATGATAATCATCACCCTTCTTAAAGTGACTAATCGTATAGTTACTGTACTCATTTTCTGGTGATAGACGGAATATACCTATATTTTTATATTTTTTAAACATCTTCTCTTCTTTCATAGTAAGCTTAGGCCGTTCATAATGGTATTTTTTATTGACTCCGCATCTTTGTATTTTTCTGCAAATTTCAAAGAATTCTTTTGTATATCTATATACTTACCCCTATTATATAGCTCACTTTCAACTATAGAGTTTATTTTATTCAAATCCATCGAATCTCCAACTGAAATATAATTATATCCATCGATCAGACCTAAGCTCTTATATGCATAAGAATTTGTACCAATTAGAATTGCTCCTGAAGCCATTGCCTCTAACATGCCCAGGCAAGGCAAATGGTTAAACAAGGGGGGATAAATAATGAATCTATACTTGTTCATTAATTTTGGCATGTCAATTTTGTAATATTGAAGAGTGACATACTTATTAAGAGCCCTTCTTAATAACTTAACAATAATACCTTCTCCATCAAAACGGTAATCTCTCACAGGAATCTTTGAATCTATGTGTAATGAATTATACGAATTGTGATGTAAATATTCGCGATCTGGATGGACGCAGTTAAATCTTTTCGAAATAAGTGTATTCATTAAATCATTGTCAAATATCCTGTATGTCAATGCCCCCAAAGCTAAAACTTTATTATCTCTATCTTTATATTTATTTACAGATAAAAACCTCTGACTTACGGGCCAACCTATTACCATCTCCTCTACTTTTGATAATGGCATTTTTTGAAAATACGGATTCTCCTTGATCGGCGCGATGGAAAAAGTTTTAACTCTTGAAACTCCAAAATATTCAACGATTTTATTTACTAGCTTGTAAGTAGAAAATAAATGATCATCAAGCAATAATACAATCTTGCCATTAAAGCCACCTATTATTGAAAACAGGTCTGGGTACTTTGTATCTTTAGTTGTAAGAAATAGATAATCTTCTTGAGATGAAGTCTTGACACTTTTTTTATCAATAGTCTTTTTAATTACTTTATTTATAGACCATAACCTTAAGTCTATCTTATTGATAATTTCAGCCTTAGGAAAAAACCTCGACATTTCGGGAAATCTACAATTTGTTTGTAATACCCCCATTCTTCCTGAATCCATTACCACTTTAAAGATAAAGTTCATTTTTGAAGCAGTATGACGAAAAGTGACAATATTAGAGAAAGTACGGCCTAAAGTTCCGTTTTGATGAGGATTAATAAAATAAACAAGCATGTAAGCTAATCTTCAAAAAAAGATGTTGTATCATTTACATTGTTAATTATATCATCGGCAACCTCTTTATTATAAACACCCGCCTTTAAGATAACAATTGGATTCTTGACGTCTGCTAATATTTTTGGAGATTCGACTATCAAATTGGTTCCATAAAGCCTCTTCCCCTGTTTATCTTTATCATTATCCAGCAAGCATTCTATACGATCAGTATTTAGCCCAAATTCGATTAAATATTGTGCGAAAACATGGGCGCCAAATAAATAAATAGGCTGCCCACCCTTAACTTTATCAATTTTTTCATTAAGCTTTTTAATGAGCTTTTCATGGTAATCAATATAATTTAAATATAGTTTTTTATTGTACTCATACAACCCACTTGGAAGTTCTATTGTTTCTACACTAGAATCTTTCACATAGGCATAAAAAATACTATGATCATCTTTAAAATATTGTTTAGCTACTTGGTTAAAGCCGTGTTTTGACAACAAGTAATCTATATATGGCTCTGTGAGAAATACTGTATGTTCAAAATTAATACAATTTGTGTATTTTCTTTTAAGCATTTCTTCCATGTTTGGAATACTAAAGATTAGTTTTTGCCCCTCCTCTAAAAAATTAGAAATATGACTAATAAATTCATTTGGGTAGTAAACATGTTCAAAAACATGTGAATGGATAATGGCATCAATTTCACCATCAAAAGTAAATTTATCATCGAAGAATCCTTTGATAAATTTCGCATCAACCCCCTTTTCAGGAGACGGGTTAGGTTCTAAAATTGTCCAATCTATAGGGGTTTCTTTTTTATATTCTCGACTTAAAATACCATGCGAACCACCTATTTCAAGTACTGAATTTGGCGCTTGTTGCTGGATAAATTTTGCAAATTTCTTGTGGTGCTCTATCCACATACTTCCCACATTTCCAGCCCCGTGCGATTCAGGATATAAAATATCCAAAGGCAATAAAGGATTTAATTGGATTGCACCTGAGCTTTTAGATATCTCCCATTGCATATCAGCTAAAATATCCTCTTCCCTAGGCTGATCCATACACCCCATAAAAACTGGAAAACTATCAAATTTATATAAATACTCTAGATCTTCGCACCCATTAATAACATCTTTATTTCTTTTAATATTTTTCATAATTAACTCAACTCCTGTTTTAACATTTTTTTACCCAATCCATACAATAGTAATGAATACGGATAATGATGTAGGGCTGCTATATTTAAGTAAATAATTGCAGTCAACACCTTAACTTTCTTTAGATCATAATTATTTTCTTGTATCCAGCTACACAATCTTTGCTCACATTCAACTAAACTTTGCTTTCGGTGTAAACTAAATTTAATCTCGCCATCTTTCCATAATGCATTGTACTGTTCTTTGGCAATGATTCCGTGATTAACAATAAGACCATGCATTAGCTTTGCCAAATCGTAATACACATCCCCAACTGATAAATCACCTGCAAAGTCTTGGCGCCAATCTAAAAATGTAAAATTTTTATCAGTTTTTGAGTACAAAATATTTTCAAAGTGAAAATCCCCATGAAAACGGCCTGCCAAACCTTTACTCATCCAGTCCCAATCAATTTGATTAAGTAAGTTCTGAAGCGGAGGCATTAACTCCCCATTAATAACTGCAGCATCGTCTTTTTGATTAAAGTTTTTATAAAATAATTCAACCCGTTCAAAGGTTTTCTTTTTATAAAAATTTAAGCAGTTATTTTGGAATTGTTGTTTTGCTTCACGACTCAAGTCTTTTTCAAGCCAAAAGTCTTTACATTTTGTTAAAAAATTTTCAAAAATAGGCAAGTTGACTACATCTGATAAAACTTCACCTCTAATCTTTTTGTAACAATACATATTAGTTCTATACGCATAAATATCAGGAACAAATCCTTGAAGCTCCTTTACTCGTTTAACACGATTAGTTATGAAATCAATGTCATTAGAATACTTAATAACATTGCCGCCAACAAACCAAATGGCTTCATTTTCTTTTTCAAGAATATTGGGCTCATCTGGTTCGGCGTAAACTTCTCTAGCAATTTGTATTGATTCAAGATTTCCAGTATCAAACCATGTAAATTCATATGCAGAAATATTATTACCCTCTAACACAGACTTCATTCCATACGATTCACCCTGATCAATGGCTAAAGCTGCTCCTGAATGCATTGCTTGCCAAAAATTATGATAGTTGTAAACACCTGCTAAACCTATATAGGCTTTAATATTTTCTCTTACAGTCCCTTTTTCACAAATTTCAGATACGTTACCCTTAACAACGTTTAATGTCCTATATTGCGCCAAATCGTCTCTTTGAGAAAATCCCATCCAGTCGCAATCTGGCTCCGGAATTGATTCTTTAACCAAGGTGTCACAAGATAAGAAAACAAACGGCTGTTGTAGATATTGCTCGCAAGCTAACAAGCTAAACCCCAATCCTGAACCTTTCCCTTTATAAGGATCCACATTTACAAAAAAAAATGCTCTATCTGGATAAGCAAGCTCTAAAAAATCTCTAACTAACTCGCCTTTATGTCCAAGTGCAATAACAAATTCACAATCTTGTGGAAACTGCTCAATTAAGTGTGCAATAGTTGGGCGGTTAGCAATACCCACTAAAGACTTGTTGATGTATTTTGTAAGTCCCCTTAGACGCGAGCCAATGCCCGCAGTAGGTATAACAACTCTATAACTCACTTATTCAGCTCTATCGTAATCATCAACTAGTCGAACTACGTCATCCATTTCTGGCGTACTAGCTTCAAGATAAACACTATCTTCAGCACCCTCCATGCGATGCACTGTTCCTGGAGAGATGGTAATTGAGTCACCTGCTGTATAAATCTTTCCTGTTAGGTTATTTTGATCAGGGCCTGAAATTATTCTTAACTGACCACTTAAAACGTAAATTGTTTCTTTTTTATAATTATGAAGTTGAAGACTACAGCGATGCCCTTTCCACATAGTGAGTTTTTTCATCATATATTTGTCATTTATCTCAATAACCTCTTCTTTGCCCCAGGGCTTTTCAATTACTTGCATAACACTCCTAAATTTTGTTTATTTTTTCTTTGGGATAATATTCGAAAAATTTCTCATAGAATAACTTTGAATATTGCATCATCTGCCACCTACTATTAAATCCATATTTTTTCTTAACCCACTTTAAACCTTCCTCAACGTAAAGTTGCAAGTTTTCTTCATAAGATTCTGTTTTTATTAACTTGCTTCTATCAAGTAAGTAAGATTCATCCTCCTCTGCGTATATTTTAGTTGTAATTGCTGCAGCCCAGTCATTTGCATAAGTTTTAGCAATAATTTCACTTTCTGACAAATACCCCCTAAAATTATCACCATCAAATAAAAAATTCATATATGAAGGGTCATCTATATTTATTAATTGTTCTACCAGCTCTTTGCGTAAAAAATAAGCATTATTATGGATAAACCAAAAGTATTTCAATGAATCGGGTCCAGTTAAATCTTTCTCTCCCCACCTTTTTGAACAAGGTGAAAGAATACCCACTTTTGGATATTCTATTTGTATCTTTTGAAGAGTTTTAATAGTATTTTGATTCTTTGGAAATTTTGTATCATTAGTTATAAGAAAAAATGAATCATATCTATCCCAGTTGCCCGCTTTATATAATTTCAGCAAACCATAATTCATACCTCTTGAATATCTAAGGCCGTGCTTTACTACTTCAGTGGTTGTTACGTGCCACGTGCAGTACTTCGATAATTTATCTTTATCTGAGCCCGCCTCAACAACAAATATATCTGTATGATCACCATCGTACTTTTTTAGATGTTCTACTAAAGCGTTCGTTTCTTGTGGTAAATTTCTATTTAAAATTATAGTTGCTGTTCTTTTCATAGGACTATGTTAGGTTAAAAGCATTCATGTATCTCAAAATACTTTCCTTAACTTTACTTTTTAAAAATTCATCCAGATTATCAATCTTGCCACTTGCTTTTGCTTTAAGCTCAATGAACTCATTAGATGAAAATATATAATGTCCAGCGATAATAGCTCGATCAGTATCATTCGCATCCGTATCCTTTAGCATCCATTTTTTCCATTTCATAGAGTCATATGAAATTTTTAAAAAATCATCTAATAAGTCGGTGTGGTCGCCTTTTTTCAATATATCTATGAAAGCTTTTGTTTCTGCCACACCAAATTCAGGTGCTATATTTGCAGCGTGTATCCCTAATCGTGGCTGCCATTGTAACGAATCTGTTGAAAGGTAGTCCGTATTATGCTCCTTCATAAAAATTCCATGTTTATTGCAAATGTTAATCATTTGAGGAATTTGAATCTCTGGTGGAAGTTCATTTGCAATTCGTATTGGAGAATCAAACGAACCTATGTTTTTTGTTTCCATTACTCTAGTTCCAGCTTGAATAACAACAAATGATGGAAATGGCATTTTATTGTTCTTACAAAATTTACGCATATTTTCAAGCGTATACTCTAATTCTTCCTGTGAGTTATTGCTACCACTTTGCTCCTCTGTACCAATCTCAAAAATAATATCTTGACCTTTTTTTTGAGCTTACGACCAACAGAAATCATACAATTCATAAACTCTTTCTAAAATTTGATCCATGCTAGGTTGAGAATGAATATCTACACTAGGATCAATATGTAGCATATGAAAGCCAGCATCAATATCTGCACGATATGAGTCTTTTGCAGATTGCATCGCATCTTTTAAATTCATATTTTGGCTTTTTTCAAGTTCATTTTGCCATGGACCACCGTGGTCTCTCGCTAGAATAATATTTTTATTTATATCTTTACTTCGCACATAGTCAGCAAACTGTCTTGTTGACCAGTTTTCTACATATCCGCCGCCAAACTGTTCTGAATCAATCTGCCTCCTACTAGCTATTAACATCAATGGTGTTTTATATTGCTCTGCAAGTTCAATGGATGCATCTACACAGTTCTTGCTCATTGGACCTACTCCAAGAAGTGTGCAGTTTCTATTTCGTCTATAGCTTTCCAGACGCTGTTGAAGTGTCATACCGTCCATTCTCCCAAATCAAGCTGATCAGCTGGTAATCTATCAGGCTCATAAGGCGTGAAAAATTTTTGCATAATATGAAGACACGCTTCAGCCACCGCTCTGTCGCCACCAGATCGCTCCGTTACATAATTTGCATGTGCTTTTGCCATTCTGTCTGAATTTGCAGGGGCGATAGAATATCCAACTTCTTTCATTACATAATGATCAAAAATTCCATCCCCCATATAGATTACCTCTTTTGGATCATAGCGTTCTTTAATCCACTCAATTCTTTTAATAGTACTTACAAGATCTAGATCGAACTTCATATCTTCTTTAATACGCTTATTGCTAATAGGAAAGCCTTTTTTATCTCCTGTAACAAATCTTATCTCTATATATGGATTAAGCAATCCCAATCCATCATTATCATCTGGACCAAATACTTTCATTTGCTTTCCTGCTTCAGAATATAAAAACTGGCCTGTTGTCATCACTCCATCCACATCAAGAATTAATGTCTTAAAATTTTCCATTAATTACCTCCTTATAACTTCCGATATTAACAATACACCCACTATCCATCTGAACAATATAATCACATTTTTTTAAAGTAGTGAGTCTGTGCGCTATCACTAATATAGTTATATTTTTCTTTAAACTCCCAATAGAGTCCATAACTGCTTGTTCTGTTTTACTATCCAGTGCGCTTGTAGCTTCGTCAAAAATTAGAATTTCTGAATCTTTATATAATGCTCTTGCAATTCCTATTCTTTGCCGCTGACCACCTGATAATTTAGCTCCCCACTCACCAATATGTGTCTTATACCCATACTTTAAATTCTCAATAACATCTGAAAGCTGTGCCAATTCTGCAGCTTTTTTAACTTTTTGATGATCAATCTTTTCTTTAGAGATTCCAAAAGCAATATTTTCCTCTATAGAGCTATCTGAAAGATAAATATTTTGTGGCACATGAGATATTTTTTTTCTCCATGCTCCTTTATTTTTATTACTAATAGGCTGGTCATCTATAGTTATCAAACCTTCTTCCGGAGACAATAAGCTCATAATTATATCAATCAATGTACTTTTTCCACTTCCTGTGGTGCCGATAAAGCCAATACAAGACCCTTTATCTATCTCAATATTAATATCTTTTAAAGCCCAGCTTACCTCTCCCGGATAACGAAAACTTAAATTTTTAAGTTTGATTTTATTTTCAAACGACATATGAGGTGATTGAGCTTTTACTTTACACATTGGTTGATCTAACAACTTTAATACATCCAGAAAGGACGCGTGCGCACTCATAATGCTAGTATATGAATTGTAAGACTGCTGAAGGGCAGGGAGCAATCTTTGTGCGCCGATTGCTAAAACCCCTAATACTGGCACAAGAGTGTCTACATGACTATCACCCATTATCGCCACATAAGCAAAAACAGCAATAAGTGCCATTCCTATTGATTCCATAATATAACGAGGACTAGCACTTATAAAGGCATTGTTCCCTAGTGCACGTCGTAATGGTAAATCAGCCTTGCGATACATTGTGCAGAAGAATTCCTGACTCTCATTAATTAATATATCTCTCGCCCCTCCTAGCCCTTCTTGTATAGACTTAACCATAAGATTAGAGTTTTCCGCAACACACCTACTGTTAATTTTCACTTTTTTTCGCGTCAAATAAATAGTAAGTCCGTAGAGGGTTCCAAAGCAAATAAATGCCGTTATCGCAATTATAAAATCAATTACTAGTAGTGTGCTCATTATGAAAACTATCAATATAATTGAACTTATAAATACTAGCACTGGATTCAAAATTCCACGAATTACTATACTAGTTTTCGTTATAATTCCATCTACTATCTCACTACTATTTCTTGACACATTGACCAAATATTCTTGATATAGTGTACGACGATAAATATCAACACTTAAATCAGCTCCTACAGCGTATGACAATCTAGTTATCACATATAACAATACAAGACGAACCCCGCCCGCTGTCAATGCTGCAACTATAAATAAAGCTGTAACCGGAAATATTAGTTGCTCAGAAGTGGTTATGTTGAATATATGCAGCATAGGCTCCAGAATCTCATACTGAAATACCTCCTCTGGGGCGATAAGAACTCCTAAAAATGGAATAACTGCGCCTATACTAACCACCTCTAACAAGGAAGCTAAAATCATTAAAACTAGTGTTAAAAGAAACTGTTTCTGGCGACGCTTAGAAAGGTGACCCCAAAGTTTAGTGAAAATCATATTAAAAGCACATCCCTTAATTTAAAAAAAAGTTAGATCTTCATTTTTTACATGTAAAGACTTGAAGCCAATATGAGATACTAGATAAACGCAAATATCAGACTGAATACCAATATCCGTCTCAACTAACCTCAATGAATCATGTTTATTGATATTTGGCTCCACTACCACAACATCCAATATTTTACTCAATTCCTGGGCAATATAAAGCGCGGGAGACTCCCTAAGATCATCTATATCAGGCTTAAATGCTAAGCCCATACATGCGATTGTTGGATTTTTCCCATGTTTCTTTTTATAGCTTAAAACGGCACTTTTAACTTTACCTATGACCCAATTAGCCTTGTGATCATTCGTTCTTCTAGCTTGCTCGATAAGCTTAGCCTTGCCATTTGCATTATCTACAATAAACCAAGGATCTACAGAGATACAATGCCCACCAACCCCGCAACCAGGGTTTAAAATATTAACCCTGGGGTGTCTATTTGCTAATAATATCAACTCTTTAATGTCGATATCCATATCATCACATAACATTGATAATTCATTGGCAAATGCAATATTTACATCCCTAAATGAGTTCTCAGTGAGTTTTGTCATTTCTGCCGTTTTAGCAATTGTTTCTAAAACCTCACCCTCAACAAAGCTTCGATAAAAACTTGCTGCTTTTGTTGTTGATTTACCATTGATGCCGCCAACAACCCTATCATTTTCAATCAATTCTCGTATTATTTGACCAGGTAGAACCCTTTCTGGTGAGTGCGCAATATATACTCTATCAATCTCAACCCCCTCCTCCATTAACAGATTAGCCATCATATCAGTTGTACCTACAGGGGATGTGGATTCTAATAATATAAGGTTGCCCGCTTTTACATAAGGTGCAATTTTTTTTGTTGCATTTATAATATAGTCAACATTCGGAATAGGGGAGCTTGTTATTTCGTTAAATTTATCTGCATGAAATGGAGTTGGAACGGCAATCATAAAAATATCAGACTCTACTGGCTCAATATTAGCAGTCAATGCGTTATTATTAACTGCATTTTTTACAAATTCATCTAAATCTGGCTCTACAATATGGATCTCACCTTTATTGATTATATCGACTATACGTTGATTAGTATCAACACCATGCACCTGATAACCTCTATTAGCCAATAGTGCTGCTGTAGGAAGTCCAATATAACCCATTCCCATTATGCATATTTTTTTATTATTCTTCATTGATATTAATTTCTTAAAATATTTACAATATTAAAGCTTGTTTTACCATCCCCGTACGGGTTATGCGCCTTGCTCATTTTTTGATATTCGTCCACGTTATTGAGTAA
>Ga0233436_1001407_pt1 | contig 20211 bp, 16 predicted proteins | sample SI_122_August201_2_FD_182723 | JGI IMG/M metagenome (GOLD analysis project Ga0233436, IMG submission 182723) | Seawater microbial communities from Saanich Inlet, British Columbia, Canada - SI_122_August2016_150_MG | ecosystem: Environmental > Aquatic > Marine > Inlet | place: Canada: British... | reverse complement strand
GCCCATGAAATATTCTCCCGCAACGCCCAGCGCTTCAGAAAACTTTCCTTGAGAAATAAGCATTACGATCCGAAGACCATCTACCAACGCATAAATAGGCATCATCGCTAGCTTTAATATTCCCAGTAGTCCTTTTATGGATTGAGATAGCATCGAGATGGCAAAAGAGCTATCACCAAATGCCGGATCTGACATCAATTTGATTAATTCTGTAAATGGCTTTATTAAAGGGATTATTTGATTACCTATTTCTTTAAAAGCTACCGCAATAGCTGACAGCCCTTCCCCGTTGCGTTTGGAAACATTTTCTGTTAATGATTTTCCGAACTCCTCGATGAATTCGACAAGAGGTGTGATTACTGGAATCATAGCCTCAAATGCTTTTGTTAGAGATTCTTGAAATGATTGTAAGTTTCTTGCTCTTTTAGCTGCCTCTTCGTAGCTCGCTGAGTTTTTACCAATCTCGCCATTTAGAGAATCCATGTCCCCCTTCAACATAAGAGCCAACTCGCCAACATCCTGTAAGCCGGCAGCTTCAGCAAAAAACTTTCTCTCGTAGTAGGACATAGTGTCAAAAGACTTGCCAGCATCCAAAATAGAATCACGGATCATGTTGAAGCGACCGACAGGATCTGTCTCGGTCACCAACTCCATTGCATTGACGAAATTGCCTCCAAGCGCTGCGTTTAGCTTACCTGCTTGTTCTGCTGCGCCATCAAATGTGTCAAACTTGTCTACAATTGATAGAAGCCTGCTTACCTCGAAACCTGTTACCTTAGAAGCAACTGCTAGATCTTTAAACGCTTGGACGCCTTGAGAACCAAACTTAGCCAATTGAGGACCAGCCCCCGCAAAATCAGAAGCCATTTTGGCAGGAGCGATTCCAATGTCTTGTGAGAGAGCTTGTAATTCTCTCATAGTCCTGTCGGACTGTGCCGCTGTTTGGTTGAATGATTTATTGAGATTCTGGTATGATTTCGCTACATCACCAGCACTCATTCCAAGTTTGGTCATCAATGTGGCGTTGGCTGCCGTCTGTTGTCCAACTTCTGGTGCTAGCCTGTTGAAATCTGTAAAGGCTTCGCTTAATGATTGAGACGCTGCCAAGGTGTCTTCAACAGAAGCACCAAAAAGGCGCGTTTTTTCCGTAGAGGCAGCGATGGATAGAGAAAATTCGTAACTAGAACCGGTTGTTTTTTCAAACTCTCGCCGCATGTCTGCAACATTTACGGCAAGTTTTGTAATCTTGACGCCTATTCCAACAACAACGGCTAGAGCAACAAGAGCAGCAGCTATCGCACCAACTGCGACTATGAGAGGTCCAGATGCTGCCACTGTTGCCGCCATAGAAGAAGCCATCGCCGAGAATCCTCCCGCACCACTAGCCGCAGCACCGCCTGCGCTGCTCATAGAACTTGCTGCTTTTTGGAACATCGGTCCAAACTTATCTTTTGCAAATTTACCACCAATATTTGCAACTTGCTTTCCAACATTCTTTAATCCACCCAGGATGTCTCCAGAGCCTATCTGAATAAGATTGTCAGCAAACTGTCCCGCTTGCTTTTTGACTTCTTCAAAAGATTTAGCTTGCTTGTCTAATTCCGAGGTGAGACGTTCAGTCTCCTGGGTCTGTTTTATTATGTCTTCTGAGAGTCTTCTTCTCTCATCAGCGGTGGGTGCAGCGTCTCTTTCTGCTTTCAACGCTTCAGTTTTGGCTTTTGAAACCTCTATGCTTTCTCTATCTGCCCTGTTCTTGTCCCCCATAGCTATAGCCGCGTCTCTTGTCTCTTTCGCTTCTTCTAATAATGCCTGAGCAGAGGCTTTTATGGATCCAAGCTGGCGTTCACGGGCTGCCGCTGCTGCCTCTATCTGAGCAGCGAGTTGATTTTCGTCGCGGAGCGCTTGTATTTTTGCAGCAGAAACATCAGAAAGCGCTTTCGCCAGTTCTTTGGTTATGGCGGCGGCTTCACCGCCAGAACTTATTATCTGTTCTAGTAATGATTTAAGGCTTTGTGTAGAATCCGGCACTGGAGTTACCTCTCCCTATAAATAGCCATCTATGCAAAAAGCAAGGGCTCCCGAAGGAGCCCAAGTCTATCTGGCATATTCTTTTGGAATAGATGGCTGGTTGGAGGGGGTCAATTCTTGATAATTTGAGTTTGACTTACCACTTGAAGCTTTCTTTATTGCTTCAGCTTCCATCTCAAGCTGTTTAATAGTCCGCTGAACAAACCATCTTCTCAGCCCTAGAGGCAAGCTGTAAGCCTCCGAAAAACTCCAACCGCCGTTATACTTGAGGAAGAAAATTTCTTCATAAACTCCCTCGTTGTACTCATCGGTCAGGCCAAAAAAAGTCCGCAGTGAGCGGCACCTCCATATCTTGTGTGTGCCCACAAGCAGAGCAAGAGAAGTGCTGTGTCAAATCAACATTGGGGGTAGCCATCTTGATAACCATTCTTAGGTGACGAGAATCAGACGATGGTAAATTATTGGCAACATAAGTTCTTGCTTGTTGTGAAGAATCCCCATTAACACTGATTATTAGAGACTGAAGTTGGGATGTGATCACGCCCTGGGAGTCATTTAGTTTTGTTAACATGTTTTCTTCTCGACCTGTCAGGAGTCTAGCGACAACTGAGACTTGTGTTCTCGGCAGAATACAGGTTATTGTCCCGTCTCCATTATCTGTAACCTCTAAATCATCTCTTGTTTTTCCATGAAAGATGTTAGCTGCGTTCAAATCAAATCCATAGTCTTGCTTTGTTTCACAAGCAGGACATTGAACACTGGTTTTGTAATCATTACCATAGCCAGAGACTCTAGCAGCAATAATGATTGCGTTGCGATCACCAATGAGTAATGTAGAAGGGTTGATCGCCTTGTTCACGATAAGGCTTTCGATTAGTTTATCAAGTGCTACGCCTTTCTTTAGGAGTGTTCTCGAAGTGAGAATGTCCTCTTCTTTAGCAGTCATTTGCTTGATTTCGATAGAGTCTTGTCCGTGTAACGGATGTCCCTGTGCATAGAAGCGCCCCTGGGAGGGCAGATCCACAAACTCTGTGGGGACTACAAACGAGAAACCCCCACCACCCTGGTGGGGTGGAGGGCTCGTGTCAGGCTGTTGAGCGCCGCCTAGGCGATCCTGATTTCTTGACAATTTACACCTCGCGTTTAGTTATTGTCTTATTAGGCTTTGAAGAATTCGTTGCCACCGGAACCGTTGACAGCAGAAGAATTGTTGAGTGTCTCAACTCTTGCCCAGTCAAAGCGAAGTTCTACGGTTGTTGTAGATAGTTCGTCACTTGTGTAGTCAAGGTCATCTTGCTTTAGGCTTGTCATGAAAGCATTCCATAGGGTCCAAGACTCTACTGGGTTGCCGTCACCATCAAGCTGGGTGATTAGAACGGTTCCAAGAGCGCCTGTAGCCTTTGCCTTAGAGACAGTGCCTAGGGAGTTAGCATCGGTCGGTGGGGTGTAGCCAGAAGCAACCATGATGTCAGCAAAAGTGGCAGTAACATCTGGGTCAACTGGATCCACTAGGGTGACTGTTACTTGTTCCCAAGTTACATTTCCTGGGTAGTAGAAAGTGTGACCAAGGTATTTGTGCTCAGCAGCATTTACGCTGAAGCCGGGCTTTGTGGCTGTTTTAGCGTACCAAAGGAGTGCGCCGCCCTGGGCTGCGTTGATTCCTTGGAACTCCACAGTAAAGCGATGTTTACGCTTTGGATCTTTTAGTGTTGTATCTTGACCGAAGTTGGTTGACCAGAATGGCATTTGTTAAGTTCTCCTATGTTCACAAATAAGTAGTTGGTGGGGGCAAAAGCCCCCGTTTATCAATCGTCGAATGATGCGCCGGTAGAAGCTACCACAAAATCAATTGCGATGTATTCGATGGCGCGTGCTGGCTTGACCATGATCTTGGCATACATGATGTTCTGATCAACTAGGTCAGGGGTTGTTGTGCTCTCGTCGAGGATGAGGCGGTAATCAGAGATACCGAACTGAACCTTGACGTTGGCTAGGAATGGCTCGACTAGACCCTTGAAGCGGTTCCAAGTTGCCTGCACATTCTGCTCGAAGAGAATCTGTGTAGATAGGATGGAAATTTGCTTCTTGAGGTAGATGACTAGACGACGCACATTGATGCGGTCTAGGGCAGATGGACGCTCTTGTAGAGTCTTCTGACCGAACACCACGATGCCGGAGCTTGGGAAGCTAGCAATTGGGTTGATGCGAGCATCGTAGAGGGTGTCTCTTTCTTTAGAGGAGAGACGCTGGCTAACATTCGAGATTGGAATACCCGCAGCACCATCAGAAAGCCCACCTCTGTTAAATCCGGCTGGAGCGAACCAGACCTGTGCGGATCTCTCAGATGAAGCCATAACGCCCATCATAGCAACGGTGGGGGGAACCCAAAGAAGTTGTCCAGTTCTCTCATCAAGAGTTTGTACCCATGGGAAGAATGTAGCACCGTAGGATGAATCAATCTGTCGTGTGCGGAGTGCTATGGCTGAGGTAGTGGCGTTGCCTACTACGCGGGCAGTCCTAGTAGCGATACCTTCCGCTACTGGCTTGTAGACATTAGGAAGATCGATTAGCGCGAGGGCATCTGCGCGGTCTTCACAAGCTTCAATCATCATCGTGGTTAGACCAGTATTAGTTAGACCGGGAGCAGATAGTAGATTCATGTCTAATAAGTCTGGGTCTGCGACCGTATCGATTGCCTGCTTGTAAGTGTTGTAGGCGTAGTTTGTTAGTTCAGTTGCGCTGCTCATTCCGTCGTTATAGAACGGGTCTGGCTTCAATATATTCACACCATCAAAGCCGCCCCAAACTGGAGCAGTGAAACGGTTGTAGGAATCATCTTCTAATAGATGCCCTGAACCACTAGTGGCAGTACGACTTGTGCCCGCTACACGAGAGCCCTGAACATAAACTGCTGTGCCGGTTGAATCAACCTGTAGATCATCCATGGTAAAGTAGTAAGCTGGTGTTGTAGCGGAAGGCCAGTAGCGATGTGGGGCGGCAGCAGAACCGTCTGGTACTGTGCTAGTTGGAGTTCTGGTTGTTTGCATTCCGAAGTAAGCGTTCTTCTCATTAAATAAGCCCCCATCAGAAGAACTAGCGCGAAGTCTAGTCGATGGGAAGCCAAAGGAGCCAGTCCTGCCGACTGCTCCATCGGAAAGAAGAGTGGCGGCGCTACCAAAAACACTACTAGTAACTACGAAGTCTGTTGCAGTTCCGGTGAATCCAGTAGCCTTAACATTAGCGACGGTTGAGTAGGCATTGGGACCGTGGTAGCCAAACGGTAAATACTTGGCATTTAATAGTCCAGCGTAAGCTTCATCTTCCATCTCAACATAGAATAATTTAGAATTATTTGGGTATTCTCCATAACTTCTTATAGTTCTTTCGGTTGAATTCCATTCGGTAGTCACATCACCGATTACTCTAGCAATAAAGTTTTCGGAAGTTGGGTTTAGGTTTAGATTATCAAAACGCTCAATAACAACGACCTTATTATCTGTATCTCTTAGCGCTCTGACTACTACCGAAAAAGAACCATAATCAGAAGTGTTAGTAGTAGAGGGTTTGATTCTTTCGATAGAAACCTTGGTGTTCTTGTTTAGCCACTCTCCGTGCTTGCGACCAACAAGGCGAAATAATTTCTGTGCTGCTGAGGCAACGTAAGAGCCCGCAGCGCCAAGATCCTGACCGACAATCCAGCCAGTACCAGCTTCGCGCAAGCCTTCGCGGCTTGATTGAGGGCCTTCACTTACAAGAGTACTCTTAGCAATTGGGAGAATAATTCCCAATGAGGCGGCTACGGTGTAAGAAAGGTTTCCAACTTCTTGCTCAAAAGACTCTCCAAGCCAATAGGCTTCTTCCGAGGCGGCTGAATAGAAGTCGCTAGCATTAGTATTTCCTAGAAGCGGGTTAGTGTTAAACACCTTGCGAATAAATTTATCTTCAGAAGAAGCGAAGTTGAAGGTGTATTTGTTAGAACCCCCAGCAGATTCGGTTATTTCTACGGTGTAGTTGTTGCTGCTATCTGGTTCAAAAAAAGCTCCAACCTTGGCAGCAGTTGCTGTACTATTAGCATAAGTTCCTGAAAGTAGAACCTGTGAGCCACTATCGATGTACCAAACAGCAGCCAAAGTGCCTGTTCCAAGATTTGCGGCAGATGAGCTTTCAAATAGCCATAGCCCATAAGCACCGCCATTGTCTGCAATTGCAGCAGCAGGATTCTTGGTAGTCTCCCAACCGGCATACCCAGCTTCGACAGCATTAGTGTTCTGTTGACCGAGCAAACGAATGTAAGTTAGTGGAGCAACATTGGAATTCAAGAACGCCTTGGCGGCATAAGTGCCATACATGGGGGTCTGGTAATTACCATCACGATAAACATCACCACCAGCATTTCCGGCAACCGTGCCGCCAAAAACCTGAACAAAGTCGGAGTATGATTCAACCTTAATAGGCTGCATTGCTGGACCTTTTGCTGCGCGCCCGATGATTACTGGACCGATGGCGTCTGGTCTACGTGGGTGGAAAGAGTTATCAATCTCGTTGATAAACACACCTGGGGACACAAACTTAAAGCTTTTAACTGACATTCTAGAAACCTCTCTTTTGTAAAAATAATGCTAGATAGCATCGCTAATCATAGTTTAAATAGTAGTGTTGAAACCCAAAACACTTCAGGATGTGTCTAGTCCATTAAAAAGTTATCACTACCTGCTGGGACAACTGTTTCTCGCGGATAGGTTATTTCTACTACGCTTTCTTCTTTGGTAACAATAGGTCTGTCGTCGCTATTACCTTCGCCGATTAAATAGCCGAGAACTTTGATGCTCACTTCACTTGTAAATTGTCTTTCGTCCTCTCCTAGATTAGCTACGTTGTTACTTTGGCTAAACCCTTGGTCGATGAAAGCCTCGTAAAGATGACCATTTCTACGCATTATGAAAGAGTTTATTTGACCTGTTCTCGTCATAAAAGGTTGGGTTAGATCATTCATTTGTTGTTGGTATTCGGTCTTGACTATTATCTTGTAATCAAGATTGACGTAGATGGGAATAGGGATAGACAAAGTCTCAATAACAACCTTTTTGTTTACTCTCGGGAAGTATTTCTGTCTATCCCCTGATGTGTTTGTGCGCGTGTTACTTACTACAGCGAAGTTGCGAGTCTTATCTTGTTTGATTCTCTTGGCAATAGTCATTCGACCTGTTCTGCCATTTCTTTTGTTAGAGAAAATCTGTGCCTGATAGCCCCCCTTTCTTGAAGGATCTTTTGTTATTGCTGTTCTCTCGACTGTAACCACGGGAAGAGTGATAGCACCAGAGCTATGATCGTCGGGCTCTCTAAGATCTCTGTTCTTCTTGATTTGAAATGCTCGCTCGGGGGTCTGCCACAAAACAGGCACACGCTTGTAGCCTTCATTTGTTGTTGTGGAGAGATCCAGATCTTCTTTAATCCAAGACATCATCGCATAGTCTATGTCCTCTATGCGAGAACCTAGCATTCCTATCTCTTGTAGAGTGAAGTCTTTCTTGTCTTCTGGTAGTTGTGCAAAATCAAAGTTATCAGGTAGCATCGAATAGTCCCTTGCGTGCTCTCTTGCATGTAGCAGAGATTTCAAATGTTTGGTTTACTTGACCGAACAATCTTCTTGCAGAAGATAAGCCCATAATCTCATAGTAGAGATCTCCATAGAGAACAAAGTCTCCCTCGCGGACAAATAGATTTTGGTCTTCTGTAAGTCTGCGCTTGTGGAAGTGGACGGTGATCTTTGAGACATTATCCACTCCTACTGAATCTAGATAAGAAGTGTTGTCTTCGTCAAACTTAACTAGGGCATAAACCCTTACAGGTGGTAAATAGGTTTTCTCTACTGCCTCACCATAAAGTTCGTGAAAGTTTGTTGCTTCAAGATCGATAGGATAGTAAAGGATCTGTTGTCCAATAACTTTCTCTACCAGTTCATCATTAACTTGCTTTACAAGATCTCGTTCCTTCTTACCAAGAAAGAGTGGAGGAGGAGGTGATGCTGGTCTGGACCATTCGTTATCTGACATTTAATTATCCTACAAAGATGGGTAGCGGAGAGCGACGAAGAGTTTCTTCTGCTGCCGTGACCTTCTCTTGCTCTTTCTTGGAGAGTTCTGTGTATTCGATCTCTTTCAACATGTCTGTTAGTTTCTGACGGAGATCGTCTTTTTCTTTTTGAGCCTCGGATAGAAGCGCAGAGTAGTTTAGGGTGACGGACTCGCCTGGAATTGGAACTGTCTGGAACTTACCACGAATCTGTCCTAGCATCTCCTTACAGAGAGCGAGAGCATAGTTGCGAATCCATTGTTTGCCCATAGAGTTGATGTTCTCGTAGGGGATGTTGTCGAATGGTAATGTGTTGATGTTGTTAACGCCTTCGACGCCAGTGTTTACATCACCAGTCTCGCCCCAAGAGTTATCGGCTACGCGGAAGCGGACCCAGATGCGGTTGAGATAGCCAGCAAAGTTATCGTGTCCGCGCGGCGTTGGGTAGAGTCTAAGTTTGTTGTCGAGAATCTCAAATGAGTAATGAGACGTTCTTGTGTAAAGAGCATCTTCATACATTATTGCTTGTAGTTTGTTCTGCCAAGTTGGAATAATCTCAAAAGACGAGTCGTCAGCATACTGTCCGTAGGTGGAGGCATTGCCTGCGACACCAACGCCGCCATAGTAGCCATAGAAGCGCCACATAGCGATTGGAGAGCGATAAAAAACTTTATCAATTATGACCCTAGAGTCTCCAACTTTTCCAGCATAAGGCACAGCATTGCCGTCATCGTCTAGTCCTGTTGCGGACGCGCCAGAGATGATAGATTGAAGATCGTAATCTTGTTGGTTTTTGACCGTTGTGAATGAGGCGGAATAGATTGGAGTTGTTCCACCGAATCCAGCCATTGTTGCTACAGCGTCTCCTATCTTGTTTGCGTAAGATAGAGTGATTTTGGAATACTGTAGGTTAGTTCCGGCTGGACCAGACAAGGAATCACCTTTGTGATCGAATGTGCCTGTGGTCTTGCCGAGAGCATCGGGCAGAATGTTTTTGCCTTGATGCATGTTGAGGATGTAAGAATACTCTAGAACTGCTTCTTCGTAGGCAGCATAGACGTTTGAGTCTGTTAGTTCAATGTCTACAACATCGCCACCTAATCTTTTGTAAACAAAGTCTACTTGTTTTGCTGCGCCGCTTAAGAAGTAATCTGAACTATTGTAGACTCCAAAAGGGACGGCGGCTGCTACATCACCGGCTGTTCCGGTCTGTGAGAGAATGATAGCGCTTGTTTGTGAGATGGGTTGTAAGTTTGTAGGCATTCATAGAGCCTCCTGTTCGTAGTAAATAGTGAGGGCATAAACAAAAACCCCCTGCCGAAGCAGGGGGTTTAGGTTTTAGGTCAAGCTGCTATCAAGCGCCAGACTCACCTAGGAGACCACGGACGACAACTAGACCGTACATATCTGGACGGACCATCTGCTTCGCGTAGCGGGTCATAACACCCTTACGCGGAACGAAGTCTTCCGGTCCAAAGATGGTGGGAGTGGTCTGTAGCGGCACGTAAGGTGCGTAGACATAACCAGACTCTAGGAAGCTAGAACCACGGCGACCGATTAGAATCACGTTGCGGAGGAAGTAGGGGTCAACGATGACATCAAACTTCTTGCTTAGTGAACCGACCTTGAGAGCGCCGATAGAGCCCTTCTCATCGTCGTGAGTTACAGAGGCACGGAAGCCAGCGGTGAACTCAAGGATGTTGGCAACCTCGGGTCCGCAGACCACGAAGTTAGCACCACCACGGAGAGTCTTGCGATGGATCTGAGCAGACACGTCGTTTACTGTCTCGACGAGAGTCTCGTACCACTCGCTGACGGTGCCGGTGAAGTCGGGAGCCTTAGTAGAAGCACCGATTTCGTTACCGTTAGAGTCAACGAAGAGACCCGGAGCGCGTGACCAGTAGCGAGTGCCAGCGGTGGCACCGTTTACGAGGTCAGCGAGGATCTCACGGTCGATCTCAAGAGCAATCTGCTCAGAGAGAAGACTGGTAAGCTCAACCTCGGCGTCGAGGTTGTGGTAGGCGTTGAGGTCCTGACCGAGTTCGGGGGTCCACTTAGCCTTGAGCTTCTTGGTCTGCGCTGTGACAGCAATAGAGTCAACCTTGATGTCGATCTCGGGGATGTCGGCGTTGCCTTCGAGACCCCAACCAACATTACCACCAGCGATAGAACCAAGACCAGTGCCTTCTTCGAACTGGTCGCGCTGCGGGACTTGAGCAACAAGGTTGCCGTTTCTAGTAACATCACCAACCGCAGAAGATAGAGCAGTGACGACGTAGCGAACATCAGATCCTACAACACTGGTTAGACGACGAACCAGGGTGTAGGTAGAATCGGTGTCAGTACCAGCCGCACCAGAAAGGGCAGTGTTTAGAGCAGCACCACCAATCTCAAAAGCAGACAGGTTGTTGAAGTCTGATAGAGCGGCGGTGTAGTCACTTTTCTGGGCATCAATAACGAGTGCCTTGAAGCCAGAACCAGAAAGAGCAAGAAGATCAGGATCGAAATCAATGAGCTTTAGCTGAGCATTGGTTTCTGAACCATCAAGGTCGAACTCGGCTTCAATAGTGGCGGCAGTAGTAGTAACAGAAGCAGTGGGGCTTGCGTAAGCATAACCACGAGCAGAAGAGCGAGGACCAGATAGATCCTGACCCTGCGCGCCAACTAGGTTGACGCCACCAGTGATCTGTGAACCAACTCGGTCGGTGCCGTAGATAGAATCACCGGGGATGTTGCCGAAGCGATCGGTCTGGGGGGTTCCGTTTCCAAGATCACCAGAGAAGGTGAAGTCGAGGAAGAAGATGAGACCAGAGGGGAGGCTCATGGGCTGAACGCTGACGAGATCGTTGGCGATAAGACCAGCGAAGACGCGGCGAACGATCGGGAAGGCGACGGCAGCAAAGCCTTCGACATCACCACCAGCCATGGTGTTAGCCTCACGGAGAAGCTCCTTGGCTTGGTTCTCAAGTAGACGAGCCATAGAGTTTTGCTTGCGCTCAGTCTCGATGCCCTCTAGAAGACCAGTTTTCTTCCACTTAGATAGAAGAGCGTGGGACTCGGCACGCATATCACGGTTGACTACACCCTCGGTGAGTCTTTGTACAATACTAGACATAATTATAAATCCTCCTTAAATTTGATTTAATTGATACCTGCTAGTTTACGCATTCTCGTTGTAAACGGATCAGCCTTTGGCTCTTCCTTACGAGATGCACGGATAATGGAAGTTGGACGGTTGATAGCTTCGCTTAGTGATTGTGGTCTGCTCTTAGGAGCAGCCGACACTGTGCTTTGAAGTGTCTCGTGGATTGTCCTTGCTTCCTCAACCGAACCAGCTTTAGAAATCGCTTCGACAATTGTTTGTTTTTGTCGCTCATTCAGGGAGGTATTTCCTAGCGTGCGGTTGGTGTAAAGGAGTCGTGCATTACTAAGATTTACATCCTGCACATTCTCCTTAAGGGATCCTACTACCTGTTGGTAGTTGGAAAGTGTTTCTTTTAATTTCTTGTTCTCGAAGACTAGTTCTTCTTGCGCTTGCTTTAGCGCATCTAGTTCTTCTTCCATGTCGGTGCTGCGGCGTTTCGCCAACTCAAGCTCCATCTGGTGTTTAGTGTCCTCAGAGGAACGACCTGCCCAACCAGAGAGCGAAGCACCCATGTCTACGGTAAGTTTTTCTACGATTGCGTCAAGGAGAGCGTCGGAGAGTTCTTCGTAAAGCTCTTCGTCTTCACCCTCTTCCATAACTTCTTCTTCCTCTTCGGCTTCTTCAAGACCAGCCATTTGCATCTGATCGGCGTCAGCCTCTTCTTCTGCGGCAGAAGGATCATTGGAGAGCATAGAAGCAACCATTTCCATAATGGAGTCTTCATCAAGTTCCAACTCTTCATCCATTGGCTCTTCTTCTTTCTCTTCTTCCTCGTCTAGAGTCTCTTCTTCTTCAACGCCTTCGCGAAGTTCCTTGAGAGCTTCAGCAAGCTCTGCAAAGTCGATTGTTACTTGGGCGTCGTCGCCCTCGTTTACTCCACCTAGTTCTGCGACATCTTCTGTAAAGGCATCAGGGACGCCCTCAGCGATTTCGTCTTTCTCGACTTCTTCGTCCATTGCGGCTTCGGCGTCGGGAGAAGGTGCGTCTTCTCCACCGAGAAGGGCTTCAAGCTCATCCTGCTCTAATAGCTGGTTGAGGGTTGACTTGACTTCTTCTGAATACTTGTCTATGATTGTGGCTTCCGCATTTTTCATTGCGGCTTCCTTCAGCGCCTTGGCGTCTACGATTGCTTGTTCTAATAACGAGGACATTAACAAAAACTCCTATGATGATGGTTTTCAAATTAAATAGTAACTGTAACTAGTAAAAGACATCGTTTTTAACTAAACGACATCAATAGAGCAGATTTTATGCTATCTATTCTGTTGCTAGGAACTCAACAACTTCAAATAGACCCAACTGCTGTAAGTGTGTTTCTAAAACTGGAGTCTGCCCATTGGAGATTCGCTCTAGAATTTCAGCTTTCACGCTATCCCAGACTGCTTTGTTCCACTCTGTTCTGACGAGTAGCACTTCTTCACTTTCACTAATCGCTTCAGATTTTTCTATGTTCTTATTGTTTATTGTCATGGTCTATTTCCTTCTGGTCCTATGGGAGTCTTCAAAACTCGATAAAAAGCAGACCAAACATTTGTCTGACCGCTGCTTATGACGCGCGTTGAGGGAGCACCTATATTAATCTGCATGTAAAGTGTCCCAGTGTAATCTACCAAAGCTCTTTGGTTGATTCCAGATTCAGTTCCATCTGTCTTGATAGCCCAGCCGGTTGCGTAGCCTCCATTTCCCTTAACCAAACCACAGCGCCCATAGCCGTATTGATTATCTGTGTTAAAAACAGTAAGGGGACTGGCGCTGGTTCTGATCTGTCCTATGTAATTATAACTATTAGTCTGGTCTGATGACCAATATAATCCACTCATTTTACTCGTGTTGTTGCTAGTGTTGGTTGGATCCTCAGAGATCCCAAGAGAAAATTGAGTCCTCGCTGAGCCTATTACTCTAGGGGTGTCTACCCACATTTCAATCGTAGCTCCGGCATCGGCAACTTGTACCGCAGTTCCGTCTGCATAAGTAAGAGGTGTGTAATAGCGTAATCCATCAAAGGTCGATCCATCAACAGAATCACTAGAGCCAGCAGTAAAAGCGTTCCAAGTTACGGTTGTCTCGGTGCCCGAAGTGACAACCCCAGAGGTTCGTGCATTTCCGCCAGGGTCGCTGCTTGACCAAGTTCCATCGCTTAGGTTAACGACACGCCAATCTGGAAAGCCGGCAGCCTGTCCAAGAACCCAGGTGCCATTTACTAAACTGAGATTTGACATTAGTTTGTCCCTATTATGTAAAAGGAGGACACGCCATCTGAAGCGATTGTTACCGAGCCATAATCTAATTCTATCTTGACTCCATTGTTGCTTCCATCGATTGTTTGAGATCCAGATGGTTCTATAACAAGATTGTTGGCTGAAGCGCTTCCTGCTATGTCCTTGAACGTAATGGCTTGTGCTACGTCATAATTGCTAGCTGCACTCAGAGATGCTGTGACGACAGAGCCAGATGTGCTAATCGCAGCAATGCTCTGTTGTGGGGTTACATTAAAACTAGCTGTAAAGGAATTAAAGCCGATCTTGCTTACACCAGTTAAGCCTAGCCCACTACCGTAATAAATTGACGATGAAACATGAGACGATGCTGAAATTTGCGTTGTTGTTAATGTGTTGGTGGTAGAATTAAAAGTTAAATTAGAAGAAGCTCCGAGATCGCCAGAATCGTTAAACTGAATCTGTTCATCGGCTCCAGCCACTACTGGAATTGTAATCTTTCCATCAATGTAATTATAAATTTGTAGGGCGGTGGCTTTCTTGTTGCCGCTCTGATCGACTATGAATAAGTCAGTATTATTCAAGGCTCCTGCATCTGCAAGACCAGAGGCAGCAACCTTAATTCCTGAGTTGGCTCTGGAGAGTCCTGGGTCACTATCTAATTTCACTCTTATGTTATTAGAGTCATCCTCTAGCCCTTGACCAAGGTTTATTTGACTTGCGTTTAGGGTTCCGTTAATGTTAGCGGGAGTCAGGTTGTAGATGTTCTGTCCCGAACCTGAAAGGAAGGAAGCAGATAGTGCGCCCACGATTGTTACATTTGTGCCGTCATAGGTAAAATTTCCATTACCACCTAGGGTGCTTGAGGTGTTGAATTGCACTGACCCATCGGCACCGCCGGGAGAAGCGCTGATTCCCGACAAGTTGGTTCCGTCTCCGTAATAAACAGAGGCAGACATGCCGGCTGAAGCTGTGACCATGTTGGAGAATGTCTTGGTGCCTCCGACTGTCTGATCAGCGTGATCGTTTATCATGTCCTCGATGTTTCCGAGATTTACGCCACTAAATTCAACATCGTCTTTTAAAATGTTATAAGCCATTTATAATCCTTTTTCTCAATAACTAGTTTTGTTTACTTATTTCTTCAAATGCTTCGCAAGAGCATTCTCAATTAGATCAACATAGCCCTGGATGTTCTTGGGATTGTCGGGGTGAAACTCCCATAGCTTTTCTCTATCTCTCTCTCGCTGACTGAGGTAGGTTTCCTTGTGCGTCTCGATCGCACGCTGTAGCTGTCGAGAACCCTCTTTAGCATCCCACTCTGGATAGTAGTAGCCGTGCTCTTTGAAGAACTCGGAGTTGTGGACGATGGGTGTTCCAAAGTACATAGCCTCAAGTTGTAAGTAATTCAATCCATTCATCCAGTGATGACTGACGATTGTTCCTGCAAACTGCTTATGCAGAGCCCAGACCAACTTATAGCGACCTTCAAAAGAGATCTTCTTATCTCTCTTGATGTTTAATTTACTTACCATCGAGAGGAAGGTTTTGTGCTCTGCGAGTTTGAGAGACCCAAAGTTGTAGATGTCGTTTATCAACTCTGGCTTTCTGTTGTAAAGGTCTTCAGCTATGATGCAAGGAATCATGCAAGACTTTACGATGTTGAGGTTGGGCTCAAAGAAAGAGATGTTATTTATGTTGGTTGAAGGCTTGAAGAACGGATCAACTTTGTGGTTTATGTAGGTGTGAGTAACAACGTCAGGGCTCCAAACATAGGGACACACATGCATCTCTGTTTTTTCTAGAATCTCCAACGCTGGAATTGAGAACTCAAAATGTGGAGAGCACCAGATTTCGTGAATGTCTTTCTTGCCGATTCCAGCGTTCTTTGGTTTGAATAGCATACTCTCAAGATCAATTAGGAGGCGGTTGCCGTACTGGATTCCGATTCTTACACCGCCACTCTCAAGAAGAGCATCTGCCGTGTTATTCTCAAGAGCAAAGGCGCACTCCATAATCATGTCGTAATCTTTGATGCTCTCAGCAGTTAAGGGCAGGATGTCTTGGGTTATTAACTTCTTGCCGTGATGTTTGCTTGACTCGGACACCAAGTTTACATCATAACCGGCACCCTGCAATAGTCTGTAGAGGAACCAGACGTTCTGGTTCAGTCCATTACCAAATAAATTCTCATCACATTTGGTTGTGATTCCAATCTTAACATTCTTGCTTATTTTCATTCTTTTGTTCTCCAATGTAAGCACTCGTAAATAGTAGCACGAATCCGTTTGAGAACTAACAAAATGAAAAGGGGGCACCCCCGAAGAGGTGCCCCCTTAGAATTAAACTAAGCAGTTATCAGAAGATGAACCAGCCACCCATTGTAGAATCGTAAACGACCTTGATAGCAGCGTTTGGAACGTCTAGTGTGATGCTGGACTGACCATCAATCGTCTTGCCGTTACCAGCGACGATACAGGTAGCGTCAACACCGTTGTAGTTCTTGATGAACCAGAAGTCACCCTCGTTTGGAGCAGCAGGTAGAGTGAAGGTCTGGGCATCTGCGTTAGCGACAATGTGATGCTCATCAGAAGAGGTAAGAGTCTTACCACCGATGCGAGCAATGTCCTTCATCTCAGCAACAACATCAGTGATGCGGCTATCGAGTGAATCATCACCAGAGACGCGGCTAGAAGCCTCAGAAGAGATTCCTGCGCTTAGTAGGGTGTCTATAGAGCCACGAGCAGTTTCCTCAGCAATTACTCGGGTCTCAAGTGAACCGTCAACAGACTCGCGAAGAGCTAGCTCAACAGAATCGGCATCAGAGAAACGAGTCTGTAGAGAAGCATCAGCAGAGCTACGAGCAGTCTCCTCAACACCCAAGCGGGTCTCAATAGAGCCATCAACGACTGCGAGAGAAGCGTCGGCAGTTGCGCGAGCACCCTCTTCGTTACCAATGCGAGTGTTGATAGAAGCCTCATCAGCATCGTGCATAGAGACGATAGAAGCGTCAGCAGAAGCGCGGACAGAAGCCTCAACAGAGTCAGCATCAGAGAAGCGAGTCTGTAGAGATGTGTCAGCGGTGCCGCGAGCACCCTCTTCAACACCCAAGCGGGTTGTGAGAGAAGCGTCGGCAGCAACACGAGAAGAGGCTTCAGATGAAACGTCAGCATCCATCTTGACTACGATAGAGGCATCAGCCGAATCGCGGACAGAAGCTACAGTAGAGTCATCAGCTTCAATCTTGACGACTAGGGCGTCGTCCGCAGAGACGCGGCTAGAAGCTTCGGCAGAATCGGCAGCAGAGAAGCGAGTCTCTAGAGAAGTGTCGGCAGTTGCACGAGCACCCTCTTCAGCAGCGACGCGAACGTCAACAGAGCCAAACTCAGCGAGAGCGAGAGACTCTTCTTGGCTTAGACGAAGCTCTAGAGAACCATCAGCAGCGGCACGGTTAACAAGCTCAGAAGAGAGGTTGGCTGTGAGAGTTGAATCAGCAGCAGAACGAACACCCTCTTCAGCAGCTAGACGTGTGGTGAGAGAAGTGTCGGCATCGGCGCGGTCAACAAGCTCAGAAGAGAGGTTAGCTGCGAGAGAAACATCACCAGAAAGGCGACTAGAAGCTTCGGCTGTGATTGCAGCAGCGCGGTTATCTTCTTCGTTAGAGACGCGAGTCTCCATAGAGCCCATTTCAGCATCTTGCTCAGAGTCAAGTGCAGAAACGCGGAGATCAACAGAAGCGAACTCAGCTAGAGCTAGTGACTCTTCCTCAGAAAGACGTGTTTCGAGAGAAGTGTCGGCAGCAGCGCGGTTATCTTCTTCGTTGCTGACGCGAAGGTCAACAGATGCGTTAGCAGCAGAAACGTCTACAGAGATCTTGGTCTCTAGAGAGCCGTGGGCTAAATCGTTAGAAGCCATCTCGGCAACAAGCTTAGACTCTTCAGAGCTTAGGCGAGTTGTGAGAGAACCATCAGCCGCCTCGCGGTTATCTTCTTCGTTAGAAACGCGAAGATCAAGAGAAGCCTGATCGGCATCCTGCTCTGAATCTAGAGTAGAGATGCGGGTGTCGAGAGACACCATATCGGCAGCTTCCTCATCCTCTGCTAGAGAGAGACGAGTCTCGACGGAAGTAATTCCAAGGTGATCTTGGAAATCCTGATGGATATCCTCACCATTTGTACCAGTACCAGAAACGCGCAAGACGCCTGAACCAGAAACCTCAAGACCACCACCCTTCCAGAGTGGATCCTGAGTACCCTTTGCGGGAACGTAATTAGACATATAAAATCCTCCTATAATGTCGTAAGATAAACAAGGGCAAAGCCTTGCCTATTCAATGATAAATAGGAACCTCAAACATTAGTGGAAATTAGAAAATGAAGAAACCACTGGTGCCGTTACAATAAAGTTGGATAGATGAATAGGGCACTTCCAAAACTGCTGTATTTGAGTTGTTGATTTTTTGTGATCCTGATGCTGAAATCGTTATGTTATTAGCGAAAGCTGCGCCCCCTTCGTCTTTAACAATAAATGCGTGACCGCTGGATAAAGTGGCAGCATCGGGCAACGTTACAATTACTGGGTTGCTTGTTGAGTCTACTCCGATGATGTAGTTTGACTTGTTGGCTGTATAGTTTGTTGCTGTCGTGACTCTGTTGAGGACTATGCCTGTGTTGATAGAAGTAATCTTATTCTCTACATCTACTCCGAACTGCTCTCCCGATGAGGACATAATAGATAGGGAGCCTGTGCGGACGTGAACATCATCATTGGTGTTTCCGAAGAATGTAGAACCAGAGGCATCAATCTCTATGATGTCTGTGTGGATGATATCAAAAGTGTGGGCGGTGATGTTGCCGGAGATTATGAGATTGCCGCTTAAGTTAACCTTATTGAGATTAGGATTGTAAGTAAAGTTGCTAGAACCGCTAACACCGTTGTCGTCTCCCTCGAATTGTAGAGAATAGATTGGTCCTACCGATGGGGGCGGGGTGCTTTTAAACAAATTGCCATCGTCATCGATTGCAATCAATGTTGTGTTTTCTGGATTCGGGCTTTGACTAAGCCCACTTAGCTGCATCGTTGAACCACTGATAGCTCCAGACACATAGAGGCTGGATGATAGTGGATTAAAAATAAAACTAGACGATCCAGTGATGCTATTGTTGTTGCCCTCAAACTGAATGGAATAGAGAGGTCCACTAGTTGGTGTTGGGCTGCTTTTAAAAACGTTTCCGTTTTCATCTATAGCCAGCAACACTGTTGAATCGGGATTATCAAGATCAGGCAGATCGGTGAGATGCAATGCTGATGCGGTGACGGGGGCATTTACATAAAGGCGAGAGCCATTAAATCTCAGGTTTGGTTCTCCAACTAAGCTTTGCTCTTGATTACCGAGAGTAACGACATAATCATTTATGTCGTTTGCCACTACGCGAGCAACATTTTGAAGGTACATTCCTTCGCCATGAAACTCACCATGAATAGCGTTTGAGTGAGATCCGCCGTTTGAACTTGGGGCAAAGACCAGATCCCTGTTTGCTATAACTGTTCCGGTAAGAGCGTTGTAAGCCATTACAAATCTCCTATTTTAGAATACAAACCAATTTGAGCCGTTGGAGTAAAGCGAGATAGCAGGGCTAGAGCCAGAAATCTCATAAGATGTGGCACCATCAATTGTATCTCCGCTGGAGGCCGAGAGGGTGATTGGACCCGATCGAGAAGTTGATTCATCTTTCACTAACAGAATTCCGCCGGCACCAGCCACTGAGGCTGAATGAACTCTAAACTCCAGAGTAGTGCTGCCACCTATTCCAATAATGTAGTTAGAGTTTGATGATGTGACACCAGATGCCGTAACCGACTGATAAGCCACTCTAAAACCTGTCGTAACCGACTGGCTTGTGTAGGGGTCAACCCTAAAGACAGGAGCACTAGCGGAGGCTCCAACAAACAAGGAGCCAGTTATTTGGTGGGTGTCATCAGTTGTGTTACCAAAAATGGTAGAGCCAGATAGGACTTCTGTGTGATCAATAACAAAGAAACTAGCAGTTACAGTGCCGTTGATCTCGATGTCTCCGTCTAGGGTAACTTTGTTATTGTCTACATCATAAATGAAAGTAGACGATGCAGTTACGGCAGAACCAGAAACATACCTGACGCCCATATTGGCACCAAGATTAGAATCGTTACAATTGACGTATGCCCAACCAAACTGAGCCATCTATCAGCCCACCCCGGCGGAACCTGACCAGCTTGTGCCGTCAGCGGTTGTGGTGCGAGAAGCAGGGATAGAGGTTAGTCCAGCAACAACGTCAAATTCAATACTGGCACCATTCCCAGACATAAACCAAAGCTCAGATACCTTAAACTCATAAACAGGTGAAGCAAACCCATTTTCGTGGGTAGCATTCTTGGCTGTGTGTACTCTGAAATAATTTGACCCAGTTGTTACGCCATATTCACTAAACCCAACCCTTAAGTCGTGGACGCCTGAGGTTGAGCCAGTGTGAGGAACTACAGAAACCCATCGAGTAACATAAGGAAATTCAACCTTAATTGGTGTAGAGCCGCTTATCGGTGCTTCAAGACCGCCCTGTGCAAATGGCTGTCCCGAAACCTGATAAGCTGGTGCATGGTTTAGTCCTACATTCGCTTGGTAGGACTTGATAAAGTTAGACATAAGAAACCTCCGTTTTTACATAGTCGTAAGTAAATAGTCTTATCTATTTCTTTCGCGGCTGGCTTCTTTAG
>Ga0233436_1001404_pt1 | contig 20256 bp, 18 predicted proteins | sample SI_122_August201_2_FD_182723 | JGI IMG/M metagenome (GOLD analysis project Ga0233436, IMG submission 182723) | Seawater microbial communities from Saanich Inlet, British Columbia, Canada - SI_122_August2016_150_MG | ecosystem: Environmental > Aquatic > Marine > Inlet | place: Canada: British... | reverse complement strand
TAGCCTCACCATCACGAATATCTTGTCTCAAGCTTATCATTCCTTTTGCTACGTTAGCTTGCTCATAAAGGCTTGGAGTCGTTGGTGAATCAAGTGAGATACCAATTACCTCTGCACCAAGATTTTGTAGCCAAAGGGATAACCAAGCTCCTTTAAAACCAGTATGCCCAGTAATTAGAACTTTTTTATTCTTCCAAAAGACTTGGTTTATTCCCATATTTTCCAAGGACTCTCACCAGTTTCCCATAGCTCTTCAAGATGATTTTTATCACGAAGTGTGTCCATTGGCTGCCAAAAATCATTATGTTCAAATGCTGACATTTCACCTTTTTGAGCTAGTGTTTGCATTGGATATTGCTCCCAAACTATAGAGTCATCCTTGATTAAATCAATCACCTTAGGTGAAAGAACAAAAAAACCACCATTAATTCTATTACCATCGCCTTGTGGTTTTTCTTTAAAAGAGTTTACTTTACCATTGGAGATATCTAGAGCTCCAAAACGTGCTGGAGGGTGAACAGCAGTAAGTGTCGCAAGAGTCTGTTGTTGTTTATGAAAATTAATAAGTTCAGTAATATTAATATTACTTACACCATCACCATAAGTAAGACAAAAAGCTTCATCATCTTTTATATACTGCTCTATGCGTCTTATTCTGCCACCAGTCATAGTGTTTTCACCAGTATCGACCAATGTAACTGTCCATGGCTCAGAACGCTCATGATGAACTTCCATTTTATTATTTTTCATACAAAAAGTTACATCGGACATATGTAAAAAATAATTAGAAAAATACTCTTTTATTACATACCCTTTATAACCACAGCAAATAACAAAATCTGTTATGCCATGAGTAGAATACATCTTCATAATATGCCAAAGAATTGGCTTGTGGCCAATTCTAATCATTGGCTTCGGAATATTATCAGTTTCCTCACTAATACGAGTTCCAAATCCACCAGCTAAAATAACAGCTTTCATACTTTCTCCAGTCTCCAACAATAAATCATTCTATTCAGATACACATTAAGAGCTTGTACTTCATTCCCAAACTGAAACTCTAAAAGCAACTTTTTTGTTGACTTATAATACCTCATTCTAATATACCTTTGCGTGTTTGGTAATCTAGAATTTCTCCTATTGTTTTTATAAAAAAAAGGATACATTTAGGATTTATAAATTAAATGAGTATCTAATTATGTGGAAATCGTTAACAAAAAATCACCAAAATTAGAACGATTTTTTGATGTATCATCATGCTCTAACATTGAAAAAAATACTCTAGAGAGTGCTCGATTGTTAGATGGAATATTTTGCAACAAAGGCATTACTGAGCTTTCGTTTGGATCCCATCGTAGATTATTTTTCTCCTCCATTGTATTGGCATGTTGTAGCTTTAATTGAAGAAAAACTAAATGCTTTATTATTATCAGCAGACTCCTTATTGCAATAATTAAGTGCCTAGATTTCTCTGATAATGGCTGATTGTTTTTTACTTCAAGTCTCTTCACAATCTCACCACTCCATATATCCATCATTCTATGTTATGTCAATTCCTTATAATTCTGAATCTTAACCGTTATTTTATGCGAAGAGCGTGGCATATGTTGTAACAATGTGTAATCCTCCCATTTTTAACAACCACTAAAAATAGAATCTCCGTTGTTTAAATAGCCTCTAGCAGTCTTCTTGGCGGAACTCCACCAATCGAACTATGAGGTCGCTCGTTATTATATATCCACATCCACTGAGTTGCTAACGATTGCGCATGCGCAATCGAATCAAAGATGTGCATGTTTAGCCATTCGTTTCTTGCTGTTCTGTTAAATCTTTCAATGTAAGCATTCTGTGTTGGCTTGCCTGGTTGTATGTACATTAGCTTAATATCTATTGCTTGCGCCCATTCTCTGAGCGCATGAGATATATATTCTGGCCCGTTATCACATCTGATTGCTTTAGGCCTCGCCATTCAATTAAGCGCTCTAATGACTGTATCACTCTCTGCGCCGGCAGAGAGTGATCTACTTCAATGCCTAAACACTCTCTGTTGTAGTCATCAATTACATTAAATGTTCTAATCTTTCTACCCGTGTTTAGTGAATCGGACATAAAGTCAATTGACCAGGTTTGGTTAATGGACATTGGTGCGCTCAAAGCCTGTGGCTTATCGCGTGTAATTCTTCTTCTAGGCTTAATTCTAAGATTAAGCTCTAAGTGCTTGTAGATGCGATACACTCGCTTTGATTCCATTTAAAGCCTTTAGTATTGCGTAAATACATAAAGCACAATCCAAAGCCCCATTGTTTGTGTGTTGTGGTTAATCGAAGCAACCAGTCTGCAATGACTTCATTCATGGAAGACAGTTTTGATTCGTACCGATAACAGGTCTCACTAATTTTAAAATTAGTGGCAAGCCAACCGTACTGTTACCCGGTGATCATTAACAGCCTGCTTGGCCATCTCCTTGCGTAGAGATGGCCTTAGAACTTTTTTGTTAAAGCCTCTTGAACGATCATAGCTTTTAAGCGCTCTTCGGCATACATCTTCTTGAGTCTTGTATTCTCTGCCTCAAGCTCTTTGAGTCTGCTGATCATTGATGTATCCATGCCACCGTATTTAGCGCGCCACTTATAGAAAGTGGCGCTGCTCATGCCGTGCTCTCTGCACAGCTCAGAGACTGGCGTACCTACTTGAGCTTGATTAAGAATTTGCATGATTTGTGAATCGGATTTACGTGATGTCTTCATTTGAATCTCCTTATGTTTTTATTATAAGAAAATTCTACTTTTGTTAGGTGTTAATTTTTGGGGGGATTACAAATGCATACAAAAACATTTTTTCTTCATTGCCAACAAACACTTTTTTTTTCGTCTACATTCAATGTTGAAACAACTGCTTTGCGCAGCTTTTCTGACATTTCATCTAGTTCGTTAGTATCAGGTTGTATTGGTTAAAAAAATATTACACATATACATAACAAACATTGTCAATTTTCAATACCAGTAGAAATAGAAAGACTGAATGAGCCCATATTAGCAGAATATTTCTTTGTATCATCCATCTCTGTCATAGAGAAAAAAACTCGGGATAGTGCTCTGGAATTAGATGGAGAAAATTGTAACAATGGCATAACTGAACACTCACTCGGCTCCCAACTCAATCGAAGTTTTTTATGTTTATTTGCGATAGAAATGTCTCCAGTTGTTGCCCCAAGCCCTCCAAAGGAAGAAACAAGTGTTGATGGTGAGGCTATTTGCTGTACTTCATTATTTAATATGAAACACTCTTCATCAATCCCGCCATTAGAGCATAAAACCTTTACACCCTCCTGACTAAAATCATTTAATAACGTAATGTTTCCAAGCCTAATACTGCCATTAATTTCACTCCACTTTGAGAAATGGTAGTTCAGCGAAATACTCTCATTACTTGATGAAATCTCAATACTCTTTATGATTTCTCCCACAGGGGATGTAATTATTGTGTGTATTTGAATATCACCATTATTTTTCAATAAAAAATGTGGATTCACTTGTTCAAGATCTGTGATTCGCCTCCTTTCTATTGGCAATTCAATAACCACTCCACCACTATAATAATCTGCACCTAAAGAGATGCATGAAAAATAACCATGTGGCAATGTTCCTATACATGGCACCATGTCGTGTGAGGCAAAAGCAAGTTTTTGTATAGTCATACCCCTTCTTAAGTTCAGGTTCATCTGAATTTTATTGGTAGATATGCGCAATAAAATACCATCATTATCAATCTCTACCATAGCATCACCGTACTGACCAACGGCCTCTGCTAGAGAGTCATATTTTCCAGATTGTAAATAACTCTTGCCAAAGCCATTACTGATATTGTGACGTTTCAAGGATGCTCCTAGCTGTTTTTTTGCCTTATGCCATCTTTTTTCAGTAATGTGTGTGCGTAAATCACTAGTCCACAATTCACACATTTCTTTCCAAGAACTAGGATTATTATTTTTGGTTTCGGTTAAATGCTTTGCAATACGATGGCACATTGTGTTAAGCCATAAATCGTCCCGACCCGTCACAGCCCATCTCGCAATATTGTATTTAGCCTGCTTCTTAACAGGTATCGGATGTGCTGCAGAAGTTAGCCGTGATACTTTACGATTGGTCGCCTTATTATTAAATTCTAATGCATCTGTAGGTGTGACCCACTCAATTCCTACCTCAGTCTCCACACTGTGCAAAAGGTTTTTAATTCTTTGCCATTCTCCTTCTGTATGTGTTGGACGCTCCTCACTAAATCGACCCGGACGATAATCAAACACTTCAGCATCATTGCAATAAATAGGCAAAAGCGTATCGCCGCTACTAATGCGTTTCTTCAGATAATCTAGATAATCACTAATGACTATATCGCCATGTGCGTAATGCTGAACTTTCTGAAATAAAATTGAATCTGACCACAATACTGGCAATATAGCGTCATTCGCTCCCTTGGCATGTGTAGGAACAGAACTCATTGGCAAATTATCGAGCTCCAATGCCAAACGCACATTGTCTCGATCCATGATAAAGCCCCGATACCCAAACTGCTGATATAGCTCCACCAGACTATTTGAATAAGCCATCTCATTTATTAATGCAATATCAGGCCGAACACCTAATATTCGACTGTACTCTTGCAAGCCTAATCGCTGATTCCACTCATTTACTTTATGAGGAACTAGTGGACCAATTATCTGACAATATCCACTCCCAATCAATTCACAACCATTGGTATTTAGTAATGCTTTAAATCGTTCAACCCAGGCAATATCAATTCGTTCAATCTGTTTTAAAGTCCAGCCTGTTAACTCAATCCCAATTGGAATTCCTGTCTTCTCAATTAGATCGAGCAATGGATGGTAACACGTTTGAATAACATCCGGCCATGCTTCTTCTTCAATAGATGAAAAGCCTAGATTAAGATGAAAAATGAGATACCCTTTTGGACGCACCTAGACTCCTATTAGCGAATAAATTTCCTCAGAAAGCTTTTGTGCGCCATTAACTGATAGCTTATTTAGAGCATTAGTGGAGTACTCTCTTGCAAGCTTATCATTATTCATAAGCTTAATGAGGTTATCAACAGCGCTCTGAGCATTATCTGAAACCAAGGCGACTTTTTCTTCTGAAAGAGATGTTAATTCAATGTCATCTTTGTCACCATAAGGAGAAAAAACAACTGAAGGTATACCGTACTGCAACACTTCAAATAATGACACACCGAAAACTGTCAACACGTAATCACTGTGCACAATTAGCTCATCAAGTTGTGTTGGAGCATCATGAACATGCCACTCTAAACGACACTCATCTGGCAAAATTGGAGGTTCTGAAAATGGCCCCCTAACCCAGTGCAGTTCAACATTTTTTCCTAATGATTCATTCAATTGGACGGGGAGTGTTCTGCTCAATTTTGCAACATCACTCCCACCAGTCAATATTAATACTTTCAATCCAGGAGACCATTTTTTACTTGGCAATCTTTTCTGAATCAAGAAACTATCCCAGCCTGATTTAATTACGCTAGTACAATTTGAGTATTTGCTGCAATCAAAATTGAATGACGGTATCCAAATGAGATCCAAAATATTGCAATATTCAATTAATGAATCGATGCTAACAAGATAAATGTTGCACTCTTTCAGGCGCAGAAAAAATTCATCAAGATTATTAATATCTTGCTTTGTGTAAAGATCAAATACTACAGCATTAAAATTTTCCGCCTCCATAACTCTTTCAACTGAAGTGACAAAATTGTCTGAAAGTGAGAAGGCATGGAGATTAAAATCAGCCAACTCATTTTTTTTAATAAAATCGCCAAATATCAAAAACTCTGGAATAACATTATTATCTTTTCTTAATGTCTCTGCTAATGCCAATAGTCTAGATAAATGACCAATACCTATTTCAGGGCTCACATGGCATACAAGTAAGAGGCTAGACATCCTTTAATTTAATTAAGGTGAGAAGGTATTTCGGATTGATTTAAATGGTCGTAAACCATCCGATGGATCTGTACGCCATAAGCGATCGGACATTTCAGAAGGAACCGGCTCTTTAATTCCATCGCCATCGGCATCTTCAGCATGTCGAACTTGCTTAATTACCGAACCAATTTGATCTGGTAGCCAGCAATGTCCAGACTCAAACTCTTCACCTTTTCCTTCTAAGTCTAAATGAAATTCAATAACCCTTGCATCCCATTTGTGTATTGCACGATGCACAACTCCCGGGTCAACCGTATGATCTGACCAGCCAGCCTCACAACCAGTTGACTTGCGAATAGTCTCTATAGCAGATAGATTTGCCTCTTTATATGGCGTTGGGTAAGCGGACGTGCAATGGAGCACTATCGGTTCGCAATTATTATTACGCAAAACCTTTACAGCGTGTTTTATCTCACCCAAATTAGCCATACCAGTGGAAATAATCACAGGCTTTCCTGTACGGGCACAAGCGATAAGCAATTGATCCCATAGCAACTCATAAGAGGCTATTTTATAAAAATCAACATAGGACTCTAATTCATTAACTGCATCAAGATAAAACGGTGTACAACTAAACTGAATACCTTTTTCTTTGCAGCGGTTGGACAGTAAAGGTACAAAATCCAAAGGCAGCTCCCACTGCTTTCTATCTCTGTGTTGTTTTGAATTCTCTAAAATCTCTGCAGAAAATAACTTCTCAATCTTGAATAATTGAAACTTAACCGCATCACAACCCACTTTTGAGGCGGAATCAATAAATTCTATCGCCCTATCAATATCTCTAGAATGGTTGCTTGATACTTCTGCTATAAAAAAACTCATAATAATTATTTATTTTTATTTTTTCTAGCAACCCAAAATATACCGTTGCCACCTAGTTTAAATTTTATAATTATAAAATTTAACAATCTGTATACAAAGATACGTTTAATTACAGTTAGAAATCTATAAAATATTAATAATAAAGCTTTAAGAAGGTTATTCTCTATCTTAGATATTGTCTTATTTAATTTTTTTCTAATTCCAAAATTAATACTTGGAGCTGCATACCTAGCTATAGTCCCCGCAAATAAAACATCAAACCCCTTGTCTTTTAGCATCATCCTTAAATTATCATTATTAAAGTAATTTACATGTTCAGGCGGTACGATATTATACCATTTTCGACCTTTTAATTTTGCGTAATAGCCTCCCATATTTGGAACACTTCCAGCATAAATTCCGTTATCATTTAAACAATTGTACACTTCGCTAACTTGATTATTTGGATCTAAAACGTGCTCTAAAGACATCCACTGTGTAATAATATCAAACTTACTCTTAACATCGTAGATAGTGCCAACTTTAAGAGGTAATCCTAGCTTTGTAACCCCATAAGAAACACTTTCAGTATCCAAATCAACTCCTTTGGAAAGATAACCCCTACGGCCTGCAACATAAACCATATGCCCATAACTACACCCTACATCAAGCAAGCTTAATCTTTTTTGATTATTTGATATATTTGCTATTTTTTCAATATCCAAAAGTCGGTTACTCATATCCTCATAAACACTTTTGTTTGTTTTGATAAAATCTTCGGGATTCTTAAACTCTAGAATATTAGTTTTAGTTTTTCCATTATATTTTTGTGTATAGAATTGGGTCAGCTCTTTATCTGTAGGCATTGGAGATAAGGTTGAAAATTTACAGAAATCACATTGTATAATTGAGTAAAACTTCCCGTCTTCACCTGCAATATCATTGTATTTTTCAAAAAAATTATCATTATTACAACATGGACACTTTATTTTCATATCTCACACTCCTTAATTTCTATATTTAACGCTTCTAGTGCATTGTTAACTCTAAAAACAGCTTCTGATCTATCTTCTCCTTCAACTATTACGTATCCAAAACGATCAGGGTGCATTTTTACCACTGGCTGATAATCCCCTTCTTTACGAAAAAATCCATATTTAATCAATCCTGGATATCTTTTAATTTTATCCTCCCCTCTTATAGATTTAATTTCTCCTTCCTTGGGAAACCAATATCTAACTGAGGTGGATTTATTCCACTTCGGACTAAGCATCTCTTGTGTTACCCTTACACCAAGGGCTTGCTTTATTACAGCATCAACCAAATCAACACCTGTTGCGGAAATAATCTGATCACTTGCAAGCCAGCCGCCTGATAGACGAAGAGCGAGTTCAATAATTTGTGGATCACCATTATCATCAATAACAATATCCCCCTTTACAATCCCTTCTGTAACACCCATTGCTTTTGCACCCCTTTCTATCAACCTATCAATTTTTACTGAAAGATTATCATCAATAGGGGCGGGTATAGTTCCTCCGTCTTCAACAATGTACGGTGAAAACTCTTCTAATCTAGAATAATTTCTCTCAGCAAGTGCCGGGGTATGTGCCTTGCCTTTGATTAAATACGACTCTGAAGATATTTGCATTCCAGGTATGAATCGCTCAACAATTAAAGTCTTTTCATCACTCCAACTCAAAGATTCATCAAATGCCCATTTTAGATCATCTGAATGTTTTAATAACAACACACCTCTTGCTCCACAGCCGTCCACTGGTTTTATTATGAATCTAACAAGGTTCTCATTGCCAACCAAGTCTTTTAACTTGGTGAGGCTCGAGACCTTCCAAAAATCAGGACATGAGACATTGTTTTTTTTGAATGCTTCTTTCATTAAGAATTTATTATTAGCTAATATGGCGCTACTTACAGAATGTCCTGGCAAGCTAAAATAATCTGCTACACATGCAACAGTATAAGGAACATCATTTGCAATTGTCATTACACCATCAATTTTTCCATTGTGCTTACAGTAAGAAATGATTGCATTTAATGTTTCATTAGCATCTCTAGTTGATGCCAATAAAAAATGATCTGATAAAACAACTGCTGGGGCCTTTGGGTTAGCATCAGTCGCGATTACAAAATAACCATAATCGCGTGCTAACTTGTATGCATACACTTGCTCAGCACCTGCACCAATAATAACTAATTTCTTTTTCATAATTCTTTATCCAGAAAACAACATTCCGCCATTTATATTAATTGTTTGCCCTGTAATATAACTTGCTTCATCGCTGACTAAATAAGTTACAGCTGACCCAACTTCTTCCACAGTGCCCAATCTTTTTACAGGAATATTGGCAACTTTTTCCTTTCCAGCGTCAGTATTTAATTCTGAAGATATCATATCAGTGACTATCAGCCCTGGTGCGATTGCATTCGATGTAATGCCGTACCCACTATAAATTTTTGCAATTGATTGTGTAAAGTTTATTAATGCCGCCTTTGTAGCGGCATAATGAACTTGATTGTAACCACCCCATTGTCCGCCTATTGACGATATATTTATAATTCTTCCCCATTGATTTTCAATCATATCGGGTAATAGCTCCTGTGTTAAACAGAAAGGACCTCTTAAATTTATTGCCATCATTCGATTCCAGTCCTCATCTGTAATATTATTAAACGATTTTTCTTGAGAAATCGCAGCATTATTGACCAATATATCTATCCTGCCAAACTCCGTCTTGGAAAGATAAATTGCATTTTTAATTGATTTTCTACTGTCAGAGTTCATTTGAATAACAATAGAATTAACTCCCATTGATTTTATCTCTTGACAAACAAGTTCAGCCTCAACTCTATTTTTCACATATGTTATTGCGACGTTTATCCCTTTTTTTGCCAACTCTATGGCTATACCCCTGCCAATCCCTCTACTACTACCGGTAACTAACGCAGTAAGACTCTTCATAAGCCTCTCCCTTTCCACATTTTACCCATATTTTGTCCGGCCAGTAACATTGGGGTTACATCTGAATCTGGGTCAATCATGACTTCAAGTAATACTGGGTCCGTCTTCCTCCAAAACCAATCAACTTGCTCACGCAGGTTATCCATCAAATCTACTCTTGCAGATGAAATTCCAAAACCTTGTGCAATAGCAGAAAAATTTGGCGATACAAAATCACCTGTTGTCGGATCATCACCCCATGTTATTAATTGGAATTGTGAAACAATACCTAATCGACTATTATTTAGAACTAGAATTTTGACATTTAATTGTCGATCACATAAAGAGGCTAACTCTTGAATGTTCATCAGTAAAGATCCATCTCCCACAACGCATAATACTGTTTTTTCTGGGCATGCCATGGCCACGCCAATCGAAGATGGTAAGTCGTACCCCATTGTTCCGTGACCACCAGATGTCATATGTGCATGTAAGGTTGGGTCATATGGAAGATGCCTAGCAGCCCAATGCTGGTGACAACCAACACCAGTAACTACTACTGTAGTATCATTTTTCATAACACTTGCAATTTGATCTAATAATGAACGAGGCTGGATATAATTTGAATTCTCATCTGGTCTGTCTTCAATCCTTTGTAGTTTCAGATCCAATAACTTATTTTGCCACGTTACGTCATAATCATCATTACCATTCAATTCTTCTATAAAATTATTACAAAAACTAGTAACGTCTAAATGCATTTTCCATTTTACACCTACTCTAGGATTTTCCAATTCATTAAGATCAATATCCACCCACGCAACATCTGCATTTGGAGCAAACTTATCAACGACAGTGCCTGTTTGTCTAAGATCCAAACGAGCCCCAAGAACCAATAAAAAATCGCACTCATTTACTGCATGATTCGCCACTTGGTTTCCTGTATGTCCAATATAACCCATACATCTAGTGCTGCCAGTGTTAAAACTTCCTATCCCTAAAAAACTTGTCACTACCAAAGCATTGAGTTTGTCTGCAATCCTCTCATACATCTCAAACTCTCTACAAGATAACGCACCTTGACCCAATAAGATCACAGGCCTTTTTGCATGCTCGCCCGCATGAAGAATCTCTTTCATGCTATCGAAATCTACTGGTAAAACTGATGCATCGTCATAAGATTCATCAGGCGCATCAATCATCTTATTAATTTCAGTTCTCTGAATATCCATTGGAAAATCAATAACACTCGGTCCCTTTCTTCCTGTCATTGTAAAGTTAAAAGCTTTTGGAATATTTGTGTATACACTCTCTATTGACAATAAACAAGTTACATACTTAGAAAGTGGCTTAACTATATCAACAGTTGGGGTCTCTTGAAACCCTCTTTGCCTAACATCCTTTCTAGTGGTTAAATCTGCTGTTCCAATTTGCCCTGTAATTAATAATAACGGTGTCGAATCATAATAAGCATCGGCTAATGGAGATATGACATTTGTAACCCCAGGTCCTGAAGTAACCATAACAACTTGGGTTTGGCCGGTGATTCGAGCATATGCCAATGCCGCATAACCAGCACCTTGTTCACTTTTAAAGACATCTATTGAAATACCTTTGTCAATAAAAGCGTTAACTAGAGGAGCAATAGTGCCACCTGGATATACAAAGACCCTGTCAATGCCTTTATTTCTTAGATAGACCGCAACCCAGTCCGCTATATTTTTCTTCATATTACATCACCTAATTAATATTTAAATTCTCAATCTTTACTATCCTGTCATTTTCTTTGTCGGATATGTAAAGCGTATCATTACTTGATTTACTAATCTTGACTGGATTACTCCAATCTACATCTTTTAACACAAGTGGGGATATAATTTCTCCACTATATACTACTTTCAATACTTGATTCTTACCTCTTACGCACAGTATAAGAGAGGCTTCTAGTGCACATATAGACCTTATAACCTTTATGTCTTTTTTATGTTGGGAAAAATCAATTTTATTTTTAAATTTGAGGCTTGAGTCAAAATGATACACAATACATTCATCAAAATCTGCTGTAAAAACATCGCCATCTTCTCTTTCACTGACACTTTTTACAAGGATTCTTTCATTGTGTGATATTTTAGCCATATCAACTTGAGAGACTAATTGTCCATCAACGTTAATTTTTATAATTCTACGATTTAATGTGTCAGCTATATAAACATTAGATGAAGTATTGCTATCCATATCCTGAGGATCGTTCATACTAAATTTACTATCAATCGTATTTATATGCTTGGCAGACTTTAAGTCAGCTGACAGTGAATAAAAGTTTAATAAACAATTTGATCCATTTCTTCTCTCAATAATAACGGCAATTTCTTGGTGTTCTGTTTTAATAATTGAAATAGAGGAAGGTCGATTAAGTATTTTATCTTTAATATTTAAAACATATAAATATTCACAATCTTTATCAAAAACCTGAATAACGCCATTGCTCCGATCGGCAATAAACAATAAATCTTTATAAAAAGATATTCCCGAAGGTCTTGATAAAAGTCCTTTAACAAACTTATCTTTTACTATAACTTCGCACTTGTGGTTATTAAAGGCATTTAGCTTCACAATTCTATCATTATTTTGGTCACACACAAACAGGTCATCATTATCCGTAAAGCCTGACACGGGCAAATCAAAGTTGCCAACATCTTCACCTTTACCTCCAACCTGGAACACAAATTTCATATTGTGATCAAAAAATTGAATTAAATAATTATCGTTATCATGGACAGCAATCAGCTCACCTACAACGTTAACATCTGTTGGACGACGTATTTTCCCAAATCCATTTCTGCCATATTCTAAAAACTTTTTAATAGATGTTTCTTTCTTGTCTAGAGATATAATAAATAAAGATGAAAGCTCTTTATCAATAATTAACAATTTATTCCTTTCTAATAACACCAACCCATCAATAGAGGAAATGCTATCAATATTGGAATAACTAAATAATGTTGAATATTCTTCAGATTTGTCAGAATCAACCGTTATAACCTTTGATTGATCTAAAACTGAAATATAAATTTTGTTTGTTCGTGTGCAAAATTTCATTGTGCCATATTTTGTACCTGGCAATCTCATCGATGAAATAAATTTTAAATTTTGATCAAACCAAAATAACGTACTATTAATATGATCCAAAATTATTAACTCATTCTTATGATTGATAGCTAATGATTGCGCGCCTTTTAAACCAATGTCATTAATATTTATTGATACACTATTGTTTTTGCTAGAAGGAACCACAACTAATTTAGTTGTTGCAGGTCGAATTAAACACGCAATAATGCCACTGTTCGATATTGCAATGGAATACGGCCTTCTGAATTTAACTAATTCCAAACACATAATTTGATTAATCTAAAATTTCTGGGTAAGTTACTTGACCATACAAATATTGGTCGATGTAATGCTTTGCAAAATTAACATTATTTTTTTGAGATTCTCTAAGCATTCTTGAGGGCGGATCCATTCCAATATCTAAAACAACATATTCATTATCACTCAGAATAATATCAAATTTAACCAGCCAATTTTGCATTCCTTGTTTCTTAATAAATTGTTGTAATGTTTGAACAATATTTAACGTGAGAATTTTTTTATGGTGAATATTTGTTTTCTCTCCAGTTAAAAAATCAAATACATTGAAACGCTCTCCAAATACATTTATTCGCAAAGAAACGCCTCGAACTTCGTCCTGAAGAACATAATATTCCCTTAGATACCTATCCTTTCCCCAAAAAAAATCATCCCAAGGAATATCAGACGAGTTAAACCGATAAACATAATTTGGATTCTTGCTAAAATCTGACTTTAAATAGAACCATTCGGACTTAGACTCTCTAACCTTGTCTTTTAATTCGTCTTCATTTTTTATATTCCATGTCTTTGGAATAGGAATATTGTTTTTTGAAAAGTATTCATAGTATGCGGTTTTATCCAAACAAAGATCAATAGATTTCTCAGATGGAAACGAAATCCCAAAATGGTCTGAAAAATATGCCGCACCTTTTTGTGCAAACTGGGCAGCTGCAGTAAACACCATATCATTTCTGGTAAACTCTTCTTTTATTCCCACCTCAACAAGACCTGCAAGATCATCATAACCAACACTATGGAATTTATCGCAAAGGTGCCTTCCCGGTGTATTTTGATTTAGATCCACCCCCACTACCTTCCAATCTCGCTTATCTATAGATTCTAGATATGGAATTTGACTATAATTACACCCTAAAAAAAGTAATTTTCTTCTCATACCCTAGCCTCTAAAATTTTTTCCTCAAGCGATTGATTTGAATCAGCTGTAAAAATTGTGTAACCTCGATTTGTCAAGAGATCATCTCCTTCATCATAAAAAATTGCAACAGGTTTGATTTTAAAATCATTTGGACACTTGATATTGCCGGTCGCCATCTCAACTGACAATTCCAAAAAATCAAAAGGGAATGCTTTCGGGTAAACTCCCTCAATTAAAAGATCGCCCCCTAAATCAAGATGAGCCTCCATCAATCTTAAATTATTCTTAGAATCTACACGAAAAGAAACCATAAATGCTGAACGTTCAATATTGAACGTAGAAATAATTTTTTTGGCAATATCATGCGCTTGCAGCTTCCAATTGTTTTTACCTGGAGAATGTATTTTAAAGCCCTTGCCAGTCACAGTCCCATCTTCTCTCTCTATATTTATTTCATCCAATAGGCAAATTGAGCATAGCTTGCCATCTTTAACAAAACTCACAAGTGACAAGTCTGGACCCTCAAGAAATTCTTCTATAACAATTTTCTCATTAATCGTATTCTCTATTGCATACTTTATTGATGAGTTTAGTTCTTTTTTTGAGCGAACTATACTAATTCCACTCTTCCCAATTAAACTTAATGCTGGTTTAACCACTACAGGAAATTCATCGCAGGAAACTGTTTCACATTTATCTATATTATATATTTCATATTTAGGTGATGGAATATCATATTTCGAACAAGCTACTCGCAACATATCCTTATTCACCAATACTTGTGCCGATTCTATGGGAATTCCTGGGATATTGAAATGTTCACAAAGTTTAGCTGCAGTGACTACTGGCGGTCCTGAGCTTCGATTCAATATACCTACCCACTGATATACATCTTTCAGTAAGTCCAATTCTTTAATAATCGCATCGGCATCATACGTACTTTGACAAATCTTTATATCTACATATTTAAAACCTGGTGCATTCGGATTTTTATCAACTGCAGCCACTAAATAACCAAGACTTTTTGCTTTAATGATGATTTGTTCTTGTGATTTCCCTGCAGCCAAACAAATGATTGCACTTTTCTTAGGGTTGTAAGCTTTCATAAATTCTTTCTGCTCTAATCCAATCATCTAAAGTGTCTATATCTTGCACCCTCCAATTTGGCAAATGCACTATTGAACTTCTTTCATTAAACCCCTTTGGTTTTTCTTTCCATACTTTAGATGATGCCCAATAAAATTGCCCCGCATCATGAAATACCTCTGGCAAATCCTGTGATCTAGTTGTGTAATGCTCTGGGAAAAGCATCTTGATTCCGCCACTATCTATTTTATGAAATGACCTAAATACAGGATAAGAAAAATTAGTGGCTGCTATTATAGAATCCCATTTATCAGTTTGAATTAATTCAAAACCTTTCTTTAAGTCATCAATTTGAATAAAGGGAGCGGTAGCATAAATACAGCAAACATAATCAATTTTTCTGCCATTATCTTCAAGCCACTTAACTGCATGGCCAACAACTTCATGTGTTCCTGAAAAGTCGTCTGACAACTCTTTTGGACGGATAAATGGCACTTCAGCACCTTGCCCTATAGCCACTCTTGCAATATCATCATCATCAGTTGATACTACAACTTTATCAAATAAATTGCTTTTCATAGCTATCTCAATTGAATACTCAATAATAGGCCTTCCTAAAAAGGGTTTAATATTTTTCTTGGGTATCCTCTTGCTACCGGCCCTTGCTGGAACAATTGCAATATTCATAAAAATCTTTTAGTTGTTTTTCCTTATGTCGTCGAGCCTACAATAGAACATTCATCACCTAATATCTTAATAATATTTGCAATGTCTACTGTGCAGTGTCGAAAGATGTAATCAAGCCATGTTTTTCCAATATGGTCACTTCTGAAACTACTAACTTAATATTCTTTTTAATTTTCTTAGCTATATCAAAAATATTATGTTTTCCATCTGCATATGCTAGAACATCTCTACGTGTCCATGTATCGGCAGGCTTTGTTCCTTTTTGGCTAGTTGTAGGATATAAACCATATTTTCCAAGTTGAGGTTCACACTTGACATTTATCTTTGGAAATAATTTCATTTCAAAAGCATCAATGATTGATTTCATTACGTCAAATGAACCATCTAAACCTTCAGCAGTAACAACATCAAAATTGTCTGCACTTGTATGATATTCTGGATATTTAGAATATCTAGTTCTCGAGAATCCGCAAAGAGGTAAATCTATTCCTGGGGCACAATATTGCCTTTCATCAGAGCCCCTTTCTAAGAAAGAGTAGGTTGCCGTATTTTTTAGACCAATAAAAGCCGCTTGAATGGCATTATCAGCAAGATTGTTTCCAATTCTAGATTCTACATGACTATATGCACGTTCATCTCCAACACATGAGAGATTAAAACCACAAACAACTTTCTTCTGAAGGTGTTTAACATGCTCACTCAAATACGTTATTGATCCTATAGTTTCTGGAACAAAAACAAATCTATAAGTGTACCTTGGTTTAATATACTGCGACTTTATATATTGCATTAAAGCAGAAGATAGTACAGGGCCTGATAACTCATTATTGGCCATAGATGGGTGGCAAATGTATGTTGAGAAAAAAATCTCCTCGCTACTTTGTCCCTTAATTACCAAGTCAGCAATTTCCATTGTGCCTGGAGATTTTGTTGCATCTATGACAACACGATATTTACCATCTGGTAATTTACGCTTGTCATTCTCAGACATACAAAATCCCCACCTCTCATGATAGTAAGACGTTACGTAAGGTATAACATCTGGCTGATTTGGTTGGGTATAGATGTGTGATAATAATTCAGGCAATAGAATCTCCATATCACATGGAACAGAATATCCCAGTATATGAAGATTGCTCTTTGAGAACTCTGCAAATCTCTTACCAGATTCATGCTCAATATATGCATCGTAAATATTCCACTCATCGGGGATCTCCCAGTCAAACACTTTTGTGCCAGATTTATAGGAATGAATATTTAAATCAGGATTTAAATTTTTCAGATATTCTAATGTCTGTCGCGTTCCATGTCCTGTCAATGATCTTGGATAATCCCACAAGTCTCTCATCCACCTTATCATTTGATTTCCATCTAACATCTAACCACTCCCTCAGAAAAAAACATACTCAGTATCTTGTTTATTTATTAACCTAAAAATCATCATAATGTTCAGGTATATCAATCAATAGCTTAGATTGTAACCATTTCTTCTACAAATAATTTAATCAACTTAAGATTCAATAAACTACCTATATCTTCATCATTAAACTCAATATCGAACTCCTCTTCTAACCCAACAATTAAATTCATATGTTTAAGAGAGTCCCATGATTCTATCGTGTCTGATGAGGCATCATCTCCAATTTGGTTTGTGGGAATATCAAAAATTGCCGACATAACATTCTTTATTTGGGCTTCTAGCTTATCTTCCATAATCAATTAACCTGATATATTCTATTTGTTTTGATGAACAATTACCAACATTTAAACTGTAGTTTTTAACAGAACCACTCTCGTTAATCAATTCAAATGAGCAGCTTTCATAAAAATTCTTTACTTGCATATTTTTTGGTGACGGTATATAAGCCGCCTGTATAGTCTGAACTCCTTTTCCTGCCATTACATCAACAATATAGTTCATCAGCGCATATTCCAAATTTCTGCCAATAATTCTACAGCTCATTAGGAGGGTATCCAATATACAATTATTACTGCCATTATTACGATTAACTATACACAAGCCAGTTACGCCACTATCTCCAAACTTATCAGAAACATCAAATGTATAGATTGTAATTTTAGGATTATGAATAAATTTTAAAATTTCGCTTTCTGTATATCTTTTGGTTGTCAGATTAAACTGATTTGTCTTTTGTGTCATTTGAGACACCCTTGAAGCAAGAGAGGTATCATCTTTATGAATAATAACTTTTAATTCTAATGAAGCAAGATAGTCATCTATAGTAGAAAAATCGTGTTTAATATTCTCTCTCTGCGTTTGCCCTCTATACATTTCCACTTTTTTACCGTCTTCTTCGGTACAAGATAGATTATAAAAAAACTCCAAACTACTCCTAAGAGTGTTTGGATACTCATATAATTTTTCTGGAACCTGTATAACTGCAACTTGCGGCAACTGTTCTTTGATTAAGTTTATCTCAAATGGAGCATCATCAATAAAAACTAAACTATCTAAACCAATATTTAATTCCGTTGATATCTCTTTAAGATTTATTATTTTGTCAGACCAGTTGACTTTTTTAATAGTAATATGTTCATCTCTCAGAACCATATCTGGATGAGATGCCAAAACTTCATCCACATCCTTTAAATTATTTTTACTACATAAGCCAATTAAAACACCGCGCCGACTTAAGGATATTGCTATTGATTGTATCTCTCTATATATAGCACCATTTTTAGTTTCTGGCGACATTTCAATACCATTAAAACCGTCTTCTCCTAAAATACCTTGCCATAATGTATTATCACAATCAAAAATCAATGCTTTCTTAGATCGGCCATTTGCAGACATAAAGAAAGGTTTTATAAATTGTGAATAAGCTTTAAAAAATTCTATTGTATATGGTGCCTTAGATGAATAGTAATACCTTGAATCAAAACTATTTTGTATACCTATAGAAGCAATTATTTTTTCAAGATTAACCAGTTTCAGATTTGGGTGAATACAAGATTCAAGATAACTATTTAGTCGATGAGCTAGATTATCAAGATTATTTGTCCCAATACTTAGTGACGAAAATTGAAAGGACGAGAATTGGTTTATAAGTATAAGTGGGCAACTTTCCAAATTTTTTAGAGTAAAGTTAATCTCGGATTTAATTTTCTTTTCTATTACATCGATTTCATCTCTATTTAACAGCTCAATCTTATACTGCAGCCCATCTATTAAATTAGATAACTCCCAAAATATGATAACTGCATCTAATTTTTTTTGCTGCTGACTCTCTTGTACGATATTATCATAGTCACCTAATTCTACAGTCGCATTGATACCCTCTTTCCTTAGGGTGTACTCTGTTATCTCTTTTGCCTGGTGAACTATAACATTAGAAAGCAATAAAATATCATAAGCATACAACTCATTATGATTTTCCAGTTTCTTATTAATTTTTAATATTTCAGAATATTTTAACCCCCTCATAACATAAACTGCCCACCATTCACCCTGATAGTTTCTCCAGTTATATAATTTGACTTATCAGATGCAAGAAATGAAATCGTATTGGCAACATCTTCCGCTGTAGCCAATGTTCTCAATGGTGTTTGCGCTGCAGATAAAAGCCTAACTTTTTCCGGAACATCTGCAATAAGCGGTGTATCAACCATGCCAGGAGATACTAAATTTAGTCTTATTCCTTTAGGGGCGAGCTCAAATGCCAACGCTTTAACAAAACCATTTAAAGCTGTTTTCCCTGTGATATATCCTAGTAACTCTGATTTTAGCTGTTCAGTATATAACGTTGTTAAACCAATAAACTTACCAGACCTTTTACTCTCCCACTCTGGAGTAAATGCCTTTAGTAGATTAAATGAACTTTTTATATTAGTATCATAGTGAGCCTGCATATCATCCCACTGAAGATCAGAAAATCTTATAGTTGGAATAGGTATCGTAGCGCAATTAACAACTACAGATATTTCACCGATAATACGCTCTGACTGCTCTTTTATTTTATTAATATCTGATTGATCTTCGATATTTCCAGACACAACTACTGCTTTCTGGCCATTTTTAACAATATAGTCTTTTAGATGATTAGCTTTACTTTTATTTTTATGATAATGAATTTCCACATCAAAACCATCCTTGGCCAACTGTACACATGTGGCACTTCCAATTCCTCCGGTACCACCAACCACCAGTACTGTTTTTGTAACATGTTCTTTTTTATCTTTTTTGTTCTCTTGCGCTTGTTCTACCAACCTTACTTTTGCTGTGCCAGTAGTAACTTTTTGCCTATTTTGGTTATAAATATTTGTCTGAAGTTCAATTGTTCTTGTGCGGTCAATTTTTTTAATTACTTCAGCCGTTATTTTTAATGCATCCCCTACGCGTACCGGCTGTAAAAACTCAAGACTTTGTGAGTACCATAATGCACCATCACCTGGAAGCTTTGTACCAAT
>Ga0233436_1001387_pt1 | contig 20458 bp, 20 predicted proteins | sample SI_122_August201_2_FD_182723 | JGI IMG/M metagenome (GOLD analysis project Ga0233436, IMG submission 182723) | Seawater microbial communities from Saanich Inlet, British Columbia, Canada - SI_122_August2016_150_MG | ecosystem: Environmental > Aquatic > Marine > Inlet | place: Canada: British... | reverse complement strand
GCTCCTTGTTGTTATTAATAAATGTTGTTTTGTTAACGATACTTATCTATACGCAAGGAGGTTCAAAAAAGTTTCAAAATAATGGAAATAATTAAGTAATTTTATTACGGTATTCGATGCGAGTTGGTTGATTCATTGGTTTATCGCTAGATTCAATAGAAATAATCACCTCACCACCTTGAAGCATTTGGGCGATTTTTGGACTCATAGATACCACTTTATCGCCGCCATTAGGTAAGGTGGCGATAAAGTGTGTTACTCCGTCTTTTTGCACCCACAAGGCGCATACTTCATTTTTACCGACCAACATTGGGCTGATTGAGGCAATTGAAAGTTTGTGATTGTCAATATCAGCATTTATCTCCCAGCCTACTTTGGCATTAATAATAGCCAAAGAGTATGGGTCAGATACAGATGCTGTTTGTTGAAATAACATTAAGCTACCAAATGCCATAAATATAGCAGGCAACACATATAGCCACATTCTGAAACGCGACGTGAGTGTTTCTTGCCAGGTTTCTTTTTCAGATTTAATTTTTTGGTTAATATTGTTCCAGATTTTTTTACTACTGTCTTTGTCGAGTGGTGCTTGCAGTTGTAAGGCGGACAGCTCTAAGTGAGCCTGATCTACTTCTGTTAAGAATTCTGGTGTGAGCTCTATAGCGGCCTTCTCTTCTTTACTTAAAAGACCTAATGCATATTCATAAGCAAGTGTATTTTGATTAGGCATGAATACCCTCCAGACATTTTTTTAAAATAGGCAACGATCTTGACACCCAAGTTTTAACAGTGCTGACTGGTGATCCGATAGCTTTGGCAATATTGTCATAAGTTAAACCATTGAAATATGCCATAAATACTACATTTTTTGACTCTGCTTTTAGCTGCCCCATACAATCGCGTAATTGTTTATTAGCGTCATTGGCTTCTAAATTATCTAAAAAATGCACTTGATCATCTTTGATAACACTTAATTCAAAATCATCCTGAATGGGGAGCTCGTGTTTGCGCACGTAGTCAATAGCATGGTTTCTTGCAATGGTGGACATCCATGTCATCATGTTGGCTTTCTCCGCGTTATAGGTATCTATTCGATTCCATATTTTTACATAAACTTCCTGTAGGCAATCCTCAGAAAGCTCCTTTCTCTTTAATATACGGATGATGACACCAAAAAGACGCACGGATGATAATTTATATACCTGCTCAAAAGTTCTTTGAGTTTTGTTCTGTTGAAGTTTGGTGAAATAAAATTCTAGATTTTTGTCCATTACTGAAACTATTTGTCAGGATGTAACGTATTGTAAAGTGTAGACAGTGAAATAAATTTATATTTTGTAAAGCTTAAAAGAGGAGATAACAATGACAGTAGATAAGACAGTGAAAGCAATCAGTGGAATACTGGTAATTACTTCAGTTTTGCTGGGGTTGAACGTAAGTGAGCATTGGTTTTACTTAGCCTTGTTTGTTGGGGTTATGGTGTTGCAATCGGCATTTACAGGGTTTTGCCCTTGCGAGAGAGTGGCAAAAACATTGGGTGCTGGAGAAGAGTCATGTACTTGTGATTATGGTAAAAATAAGTAATGAATCGTAAATAGAGGGAAAGTATGACAAAAAAGGAATTGAAAGCATTAATACAATCAAACCCTTGTTACGCTGTGCAAGCAATTGCAATGTATTACGAAGATCAGAAAAATTTTGATCCTAAAAGAAAATGGCAAGAAAAATTCTCAAAATACAATACTTGTCGATATGTTGATTATGGCAATACCCACTGGGATATTAATAAGAAAAAATAGTAGGCCTCATAATGAATACGAATAACAGATTAAAAAAAATTATAGCCACAATAGGCATAACATCTATTGTGTTTATCACAAGTTGTAACGCTCAAAATGGCATTAGTAAAAATGGATTTGATTTATCTAACGCCAGTATTGGTGTCGATAAAATTCTATCAGGTGGGCCAGGAAAGGACGGTATTCCTGCGATTGACAATCCTGTTTTTGTTACTAAAAATAAATCTGGTTTTATAAAAGATACGGATCGAGTGTTAGCACTTGAGGTTGATGGTGTAGCTAAAGCTTATCCGATTAATATTTTAAATTGGCATGAAATTGTAAATGATAAGATTGGCGATAAAGCCTTTGCTGTTACTTATTGTCCATTGTGTGGCACGGGCGCTGTGTTTTCATCAAATATTAAAGGTAAACATTCACGTTTTGGCGTATCAGGTTTGCTTTATAACTCGGATGTACTTTTGTACGATGATCAGACAGAATCTCTTTTTTCGCAAATTTTATCTAAGGCTATCAGTGGCCCGTTAGTTGGTGAGGATCTAACACCAATTGTGAGTACACATACAACTTGGGGCAGATGGAAGGCATTACATCCAAATACTTTGGTGTTGTCAACGGCAACAGGCCATGTCAGGGATTACACAAAAAATCCATATGGTGATTATGGGACGAATAGGTCGTTGTATTTTCCTGCGCCTAGCTCAAGTCCAGATGCTAATAGTTTTCATCCTAAAGAAACGGTTATTGGGCTGAAAGATGGTGATCAAATAAAGGCTTATCCATTTAGTGAACTAGATAAAAATGAACAGTCTGAATTTACAGATTTGATTGATGGTAAGGCGTATACCATTTTGTGGGATAGTGAAAGCAAAACAGCGCAAATTAAAGACCAAACTGGCAATGTAATTCCAACCATACAAGGGTTTTATTTTGCTTGGATAGCCTTCTACCCAGATTCTTTAATTTACAAGACAAAATAATATTGTGTATGGTTGTGTAATTGTGTAGCATACACACATAATATTCGGGGGAATAATGCCACTATCTGAAACACCAAATACTGTTATTAGCTTAATGCCAACATTGTTTATTTGGCTGCTAGGACTTGTATTTGTTGCTGTTATTATTACGTTTGTTTTTGACGTCTCTCAGAGTAAAAATGCCATTCTAAGAAACTACCCAGTTGTCGGGCATTTTCGTTATTTATTTAGCACGTTGGGTGAGTTTTTCCGCCAGTATTTCTTTGCTATGGATCGAGAAGAGATGCCTTTTAATCGCGCAGAACGTGAATGGGTAAACCGTGCATCAGCCGATAAAGATAATACTATTGCTTTTGGATCGACTAAAAATTTAACAATACCTGGCACCGCTATTTTTATCAATTGTCCGTTTCCAACATTGGATAGTGATGCAGTAGAGACTAGAACAGTTACGATAGGCGCTGACTATAGTGATAATCCTTACGCGGCAAAATCTATCTTTAATATCTCTGGCATGAGCTATGGTGCAATTTCTAAACCGGCTGTATTGGCACTGTCAAATGGTGCGCGTATGGCAGGTTGTTGGATGAATACAGGTGAAGGCGGTCTTAGTTCTTATCATTTAGAAGGTGGTGCCGATCTAGTGTTTCAAATTGGTACAGCCAAGTACGGTGTTAGAAATGAAGACGGCAGTTTAAGTCGAAAAAAACTAAGCAAAATTGCTAAACATGAACAAGTCAAGATGTTTGAGTTGAAGGTTTCTCAAGGTGCTAAGCCTGGAAAAGGCGGGATCTTACCTGGTATTAAAGTAACAACTGAAATCGCTGAAATTAGAGGTATTCCAAAAGGTGAAGATTCTAACTCTCCTAATCGTCATATTGAAGTATCAAGTGCGAGTGAATTGTTGGACATGATTAACCGAGTACGTGAGATTACTAAAAAACCAGTTGGCTTTAAGACGGTGATTGGCCATATAAGGTGGTTAGAAGCTCTACTGGCTGAGGTGAATAAGCGTGGCATTGCCTCAGCCCCAGACTTTATTACTGTTGATGGCGGTGATGGCGGTACAGGCGCAGCACCAATGGCGCTGATGGATAATATTGGTTTACCACTTAAAGAGGCACTACCACTAGTGGTGGATAAAATTATGCAATGTGGGTTGGAAAACAGGGTCAAAGTTATCGCTTCCGGCAAGATGATTACACCATCGGATGTGGCTTGGGCAATTTGCGCTGGTGCTGATTTTGTTACCTCAGCAAGGGGCTTTATGTTTGCTATTGGTTGTATTCAATCGCTTAAATGCAATAAAAATACTTGTCCAACTGGCATTACTACCCACAATAAGCGTTTGCAAAAAGGTTTAAATTCTAAGAGTAAAGCAATCAAAGTTAAAAACTACGTTAATAATATGACTAAAACTGTTGAAATTATGGCGCACTCCTGTGGCGTAAAAGAAGTTCGAATGTTAAACCGATCACACGTTAGAATTGTGCAAATTGATGGAAAATCCACCCCTATGAATGAACTATGTCCAATGTGTGACGAAGGAGAAAAGTAATGAAGGCATCTGACCTATTTGTAAAAGCGCTGGAAAATGAAGGGGTTGAGTATATTTTTGGTATTCCTGGAGAGGAAAACCTTGACTTGTTAGATTCATTACGCGGCTCATCTATTAAATTTATTCTAACCCGTCATGAGCAGGCCGCCGCATTTATGGCGGCGACTTATGGTCGGCTAACAGGTAGAGCAGGTGTGTGTTTAGCAACACTCGGCCCTGGTGCGACGAACCTGGTAACAGCAATCGCTTATGCGCAATTGGGTGCTATGCCAATGGTAGTCATTACTGGGCAAAAACCCATTAAAGCCAGCTTACAAGGTAAATTCCAGATTTTAGATATTGTCAGAATGATGGAGCCTTTGGTTAAAGATTCTGATCAAATTGTTTATGGTGGTCAGATTCCATCTTTGGTTCGTGGTGCGTTTCGTATTGCAGAAGAAGAGCGTCCGGGTGCGGTTCATCTAGAATTGCCTGAAGACATTGCTAGAGAGGAATTAGAAGATGATCGCGTCTTTCCAAGACAAACTATTCATCGTGTATTTGCCAGTGATAGAGCGATTGAGAAAGCAGTTAATGTTATTAAAGCCGCTAAAAGACCATTATTGCTTGTAGGTGCGGGTGCTAACCGTAAACGCATTCGACAACCATTGTCAGATTTTATTAATAAAACCGGTATCTTATTTTTCAACACACAAATGGGCAAGGGTGTTTTGAGTGGTGATGGTTCAAATTTTATTGGTACAGCGGCATTCTCATCAAAAGACTATGTGCATGAAGCCATTAAAAAAGCCGATTTAATTATTAATGTGGGCCATGATATTGTTGAAAAGCCACCCTTTATTATGAGGGGTAGCGAACAAAAAGTTATCCATGTGAATTTTCATTCGGCACAGATTAAAGGTATTTACTATCCTCAAGTTGAGGTGGTTGGCAATATAAGTAACTCAATAGATCGATTAACTCAAGAATTGAGTGGCTGTTATGCTTGTGATCACGAATGGGTTGCCCCTATTCGTGAGAGAATTAGGCAAGCCATTCATGCGCTGGATGACGATACATCGTTTCCGATGCTACCACAGCGTGTGGTAGCAGACGTACGCAAAGTAATGCATGATGATGGCATTGTTACCTTAGATAATGGTATGTTTAAGTTGTGGTTTGCTAGGCATTACCATGCCCGTCAACCTAATACGTTATTGTTAGATAATGCATTAGCAACAATGGGTGCGGGCTTGCCTACTGCCATGGCTTGCGCATTGATGTATCCTGATCGACAAGTACTTGCAGTTTGTGGCGATGGTGGTTTTATGATGAATTCACAAGAATTAGAAACCGCTATTCGTCTTAAATTAAATTTGATTGTGTTGATATTTAATGACAATGGATATGGCATGATTAAGTGGAAGCAAGCCGCTCAAGAATTAGATGATTTTGGTTTGAGTTTTAACAATCCAGACTTTGTTATGTATGCACAAAGTTATGGTGCTACTGGTCATAGGATAACGGCAAGTGAAGACCTTGTGCCAGCTATGGAAAAAGCATTTGATGAAGGGGGTGTGCATGTGATTGATCTACCGATTGATTATTCTCAAAATACCAAAACATTGCTAGACGATCTAAAACAATTTGATAATTAAGGCAAGATAATGGCAGTAGAAAAATTAATTGTTAATCAAGCCTATACTGGCACAGTATTAGCTGAGTTAGAGATGCATGACAGTACTCAAATAGATGCTATGTTATCAACTGCTCAGGCTTTACACAAAGGCGGCTGTTTGAGTGTGAGTGAGCGTATTCGTATTTTGCAAAAATTGGCTGATTTGGTTGATGCTGAACATGAAGAATTTTCGCGCTTAATTGCCAATGAAGGCGGTAAGCCAATTCGTGATGCGCGTGTTGAAGTGACTCGTGCTGTGAATGGCATACATATTGCCATTACTGAGATTGAAAGTAGCAAAGGCGTTGAAATACCAATGGATTTGAGTGCAGCTGGTGTAGGGCATACAGCCTTTACTATTCTAGAGCCGATTGGCGTAGTAGTCGCGGTGAGTGCGTTTAATCACCCCCTTAATTTATCTATTCATCAAGCAATTCCTGCAATTGCAACTGGTTGTCCGGTGATTATTAAGCCAGCAGCAGTGACACCATTATGTTGTTTGCGTCTTGCTGAATTGGCATTAAAAGCAGGTTTGCCTAAAGGCTGGATGCAGGTCGCGTTAACCAATCGAGAGGATTCAGAAAAACTAGTTACCGATTCAAGAGTGAGTTTCTTTAGTTTTATTGGTTCTGCCAAAGTAGGCTGGTATTTGAAATCAAAGCTAGCACCAGGCACACGTTGTGCACTAGAGCACGGCGGCGTGGCACCACTAATTTTGGACAAATATGCCGATGAGGATGGATTTATTAATGGCGTGGTAAAAGCCAGTATGTATCATTCAGGTCAGGTCTGTGTTTCAGTGCAACGTGTATATGTACCTGAGAGTCGAGCGCAAGAATTGGCACAAAAAATTGCCGATGTAGCTGCCCAACAAGTGGTGGGTGATGCGATTAATGAAGACAGTGATTTGGGTCCATTAATCTTACCAAAAGAGACTGATCGAATTGAAGCCTGGGTAAATGAAGCCATTGGCGAAGGTGCAACTTTAATCATTGGCGGCAAACGTATTAATAAAGTTAGCTATGAGCCGACTGTACTGCTTAACCCAGCCAAGGGTTCAAAAGTATCCACCCAAGAGATTTTTGGCCCTGTTGTGTGTATTTACGGCTATAAGGATATTGATAATGCTATTGAAGATGCAAACAGTCTTGATGTGTCGTTCCAATCGTCTATTTTTAGTGATAATGCTGAACTGGCAATGGATGTGGCTAAGAAGCTAGAAGCCAGTGCAGTAATGATTAATGATTATACGACTTTTAGAGTCGATTGGATGCCGTTTGCAGGACGCAAACATTCTGGCTACGGTATTGGTGGTATTGGTTACTCTATGCGTGACATGCTAGAGCATAAAATGATTGTCACTAAGGCTTAAAAACTAGCCTTCAAATTGATGCTTGTATAGTGAGGCGTATTCACCTTTTGCATTAATCAAATCTTTGTGTGAGCCTTGTTCAATAATCTCACCACGACGTAATACTACAATTCTGTCAGCCTTTTGCACTGTGCTTAATCTGTGGGCAATAATAATAGTGGTACGATCTTTTTGCATTTCATCAATGGCAGCCTGTACTTGTTTTTCGGTGGCTGAATCAAGTGCTGAAGTCGCCTCATCTAGAATAAGAATCGGGCTATCTTTGGCGATAGCTCTGGCAATGGCCAAGCGTTGACGCTGACCACCAGAAAGCTTGGTGCCATCTTCACCAATCTCAGTGTCAAATTGATCACTAAGCTCTTGAATAAATTCATGTGCATTAGAAACTTTGGCAGCATGTTGCACTTGGGCATCACTCATGGTGTTAATTTGACCGAGTGCAATGTTGCCTTTAACCGTGTCATTAAACAAACGTACGTTTTGGTCAACAAAAGCAATTTGTGAACGTAATGAGTCAACTTCAAACTTACTGATATCGGTACCATCAATAGTGATAACACCAGAGTTTGGTGAGTAAAATTTAGCCAAAAGCTGAATAATGGTAGTCTTACCACTGCCTGTTGACCCTACCAACGCAACGGTTTCCCCTGGTTTTATATCTAAATTAATGTTGTTTAAAACAGTGGCATCATCAGAATAACCAAATGACACATCTTTAAATTTAATTGCACCTTTTGAACTGTTAAGTTGTTGTGTGCCGTCATTGTGTTCTTCGTCTTCATCAATTAGTCCAAACACACTCTCACCAGCAGCCATGGCGGTTTGCAATGGTTTGTTGATATTTACCAAGCTTTTAGCTGGTTTAACCAACATACCCATAGCAGTAAAGAAAGATAAAAACTCACCGGCACTCATCTCTAATAGGGTGGATGAAAAATACACCACACTACCTAAAGATAAACCAATTAAGATATTAACAAAGCCAGTATTAAATGCACCTGTCATATCAACTTTGAATCGTTGTTGACGAATGTTTTTAATTAGGTCGTTGAATTTGTTGCTTTCTTGATCTTGTGCGTGATAGATTTTTACCAAAGAGCTGCCTGAAATATTTTCATCCAAGAGGTGTGTCATTCTACCCATTGAGTTTTGCACTTTTTGGGATGAGCTGCGCATACGATTTGACGAGAGTTTGACTGCTAAATACACCAATGGCAATAAGATAATTAGCGTTAAGCTTAGTTGCCAATTTTTGTAAAACAAATAACCAATTAAGATAATCACTGACATAGATGATTTAATAAAATCTAGCCAAATACTTGAAGCGGCGGCAGCGATTTGCTCAACATCAAAGGTGAGTTTAGACAGGGTTTTACCAGTAGGGTGTTGATCAAAATAAGATTTTGGTAGTCTTAATAACTTGGCAAACATGTCGATGCGTAAGTCCATGATCACCTTATTAGACACCCAAGAGCTAGCAGCGGTAGAGGTTACTGCAAAAATAGAGCTAAGCACAATCACACCAAATAAGGCTAAGGCATAAATTAGAGCGGTTTGCTGGTTACGTTCGGTGGCAAACAGTTCGTCAACAATACGGCCGGTGATTTCAGGGATGGAACTTTCTAATGCGGTTGCTAGCATCATCATTACCGAAGTAAAGATAAGCTTGCCAATATGCGCCTTTAAGTAGAAGAATAGGCGCGAAAAAAATTGTTTATATTGCATCGATATTTACTATGATTTAATACGCCCATATTCTACACAGTTTTGTGTATCATAACCATTTCAACTTTGTTAGTTTTCGATGACAACAAAATATATCTTTATTACTGGCGGTGTGGTTTCCTCTTTAGGTAAAGGAATTGCTTCAGCCTCTCTAGCTACACTCTTAGAATCTCGCGGACTTAACATTACCATGCTTAAGCTGGATCCGTATATTAACGTTGATCCTGGTACCATGAGCCCATTCCAACACGGTGAAGTGTTTGTTACTAATGATGGCGCTGAAACTGATCTTGATCTTGGTCATTACGAGCGATTTGTGCGTATTCAACTTGGTAAGAAAAACAACTTTACCGCAGGCCGTGTTTATGAAAATGTAATCGAGCGCGAACGTCGTGGTGATTATTTAGGTGCGACGGTTCAAATCATTCCACACATTACTAATGAAATAAAAACACTAATGACGGCAGGCGCAGAAGGTGCAGATGTAGCATTGGTGGAGATTGGCGGCACAGCCGGTGACATTGAATCCTTGCCATTTTTGGAAGCGATTAGACAAATGAGCCTTGATGTTGGTCGTGAAAATACTTTATTTGTGCATTTGACTTTACTGCCTTATATTAAAGTGGCGGGCGAGCTTAAGACGAAACCAACCCAGCACTCAGTTAAAGAGCTTAGAGGTATTGGTATTCAGCCTGACATTCTAATTTGTCGTTCAGAACAAGAATTACCTGAAGCCGAGCGTCAAAAGATTGCACTATTTACTAACGTAGAAGAGAGTTCGGTATTTACTTCACTCGATGTTGATACTATTTATAAAGTGCCACAAGCGCTACACGAGCAAGGCCTAGATAACGTTGTTGTTAGAAAACTCAGTCTTAATTGCAAAGATGCAGATTTAAGCGAATGGGCTAGTGTTGTTGATAAGCTTAAGAATCCGACACACAGTGTTGATATTGCCATGGTTGGTAAATATATGGATTTGACCGAAGCTTATAAGTCATTGTCTGAATCATTGCTTCATGCGGGTGTACATACAAAAACCAAAGTTAATATTCATTATTTTGATTCCGAAGAAATTGAAAAAAATGGCACTGATTGTTTAAGTGAAATGAGCGCCATATTGGTACCAGGTGGTTTTGGTAATCGTGGTGTCGAAGGTAAGATTGCAACCGTGCAATTTGCGCGTGAAAACAACGTACCTTATCTGGGTATTTGTTTAGGTATGCAAGTAGCGGTAATTGAATATGCTAGAAACATGGCAGGCATGACAAACGCCAATAGTACTGAATTTAATGAAGAGACCCCTTATCCAGTGGTTGGCTTGATTACTGAATGGCAAGAAGAAGATGGTAGTGTGCAAACACGAGACGAAGATTCTGATCTTGGCGGTACTATGCGTTTAGGTGGGCAGGAATGTGCGTTGGTTAAAGGTACAAATGCCAGGGAAATTTATGGCAAAGATGTTATTACTGAGCGTCATCGTCATCGTTATGAAGTTAATAACCAGCTCATTGGAAAGATTGAAAAAGCAGGGATGACAATTTCTGGTCGCTCTATTGATGGCACATTGGTAGAGATGGTTGAAATCAAAGATCATCCTTGGTTTGTGGCTTGTCAATTCCATCCGGAATTCACCTCTAGCCCGCGCGATGGCCACCCATTGTTTGAAAGCTTTATCAATGCTGCTAGCAAGGCGCACAATCTGATTTTATCTTCGTAATGTTTGATCAGGCTTTAAAGTATTGGGGAACTGATGAGTTTCCTCAACACTTTAAGCAAGCCGTTCAGTCGCTCGAACTCGGTGTACTACCCTTAAAAGATTGTTGTAATCATAGTGCAGTGATCGACCAAACAACGATTGAAGCAATTATCTTATCTAGTTCCGAAAACGAAGATACGATCAAGGTAAAAACTGGCGTGTTTTTTTGTGAAGTGTTATCAGGCTGCGCCTGTAGTGATGACCCATCTCAAGCCAAGATTTTAGAAAATTCGTATTGTGAATTAATGATTAGCTTGGATAAAAATACAAAAGAGGCGAGCTATTCTAGCGCTTCTTCCGCTTCTTAATAAACTGCATTAGACGACGCTTTTTAACAATTTGCCTAGCATTTAGTTCGTTTTTATTGTCTTTAAAAGGATTTTCACCACTTCTATATTCCATTCTAATCGGCGTATTAGTGAGTTTTAACTCTCTCATGAATAGATTCTTTAAATAGCGTTCATAGGCATTTGGCACACTTTGTAAGTGATTGCCATGAAATGTAAAGGTCGGCGGGAATACATCAGATTGGTTGACGTACTTAATCTTTAGACGTCTGCCTTTAACCGGTGGTGGCTGATGCCCTTGGTTGGCTTTTTCTAATATTTTGTTTAGTAATGAAGTAGGGTGTTTCTCGCCTGCACTTTGGTAGGCTTTTTGAATAGGGGAAAATAGCTTGCCTACGCCAGAGCCATGTAAGGCAGAAATGTAATGCACGCTGGCATAATTGACAAACGAGAGCTTAACTTCAAGTTTGCGCTTTACTTCAGTTTTTTGATACTCATCTAGCCCATCCCATTTGTTAATGGCAATCATTAAAGCTCTGCCTTTATCGGCGATCATACCAAGTAGGGTGGCATCTTGTTCGGTCACACCTTCACTCGCATCTAGTACCAGGATAACCACGTGTGATTTTTCTAGAGCATCAATGGCTTTAATGATTGAGAATTTTTCAATTTTTTCATGGGTAGATCGCTTGCGTCGAATACCAGCAGTGTCAATTAGTGTGTACTTTTGCCCCTCACGTTCAAAAGGAATATAAATGCTGTCACGGGTAGTGCCTGGTAGGTCTATTGCCAGTACGCGTTCTTCACCTAAGATACGATTAATCAGTGTAGATTTTCCCACATTGGGCCTACCTAGTACTGCAACAGCAATACCTTCAACATCATCATCGATTTCGTCATCATCGGTTATCTGAGGTAGGAGTGGCAATGTGTGGTCGATCAATTCTTCGATACCTTGGCCATGTTCAGCTGCAATCAAAATCGGCTCTCCCAAGCCTAATTCATAAAATTCTGCTGCTAGGCTAGGGTTTAGCCCTTCAGCCTTATTACAAACCAAAACAATGTCTTTTTTGAGTCGACGCAATTGCGTGCCAATTTCTTGGTCTAAGCCGATAACACCATCTCTAGCACTGACAATAAAATAAATAATATCAGACTCTTCTAAGGCGTTTAATACTTGTCCTTGAATGCCACTATCAACCACATTATCATCACCAGTTAAACCACCGGTGTCAATAATAGTAACAAAAGTTTCGCTTTCGTCATCTAACAAAACCTCTGCATATTGACGATCACGCGTTAGCCCTTCAAAATCAGACACCAAGGCTTGGCGCGATTTACTTAGGCGATTAAATAGAGTGGACTTCCCTACGTTTGGACGTCCAACTAATGAGATGACAGGTAAGCCCATGATGCAAAAGAGCGTTAATTAAGGTCGTTTAATTTGATTTGAATTAAATTACTTAATTCTGAATCGTTTGATAACTGACCTAAGGCTAACTGGTAATGTTTTTTAGCAGAATCAATGTTGTTTTGTGCTAAATAAATATCGCCCTTAGTATGGTTGTACAAAGCATCAAAGGCTGAATTCTCGTCAGTGCCAAGTACAGATAGCGCTTGATCATGATTGCCAATTTGTAAATAAATAGCAGCTGACCTTAGTTTAGCTGTGTTTGCAATGAATTCATTTTCAGTCTTTAATAAAGGCGATAAGTACTCAATTGCTTGCTGGTAATTACCGGCCGATACCGCGTGTTTTGCCATCATTAATACAGACTGTTGTGCATAATCACTGTCTTTGTGGTCGCTTTGTAAAGTGGCTAATGTTGGTGAATTGGGATTTGAAACAACAGACAAATAAGCAGTACGAGCGTTAATAGATTGTTCATGCTGGTAGTTGTTGTAATAGTCAAAACCCCATATGCCTGACAGACCCATGACAATGCCTGCAATAATTTGAGGTCCATTTTCTCTAAGCCATTTTTTTATTTGCTCGGCTTGTTCGTCTTCGGTTTTTCCTACTTCAATGAAATTTTTCATATGATAATTCTCTTAATTCTTAAAATATTGAATCGCATCTTCTAGGCTCATGGTTTGTTGATCACCTTGGCCTTTAAGTGGTTTAATCGCGATTTGATTGTTTTGTATTTCCTCTTCACCTAGGATTAAAGCGTAATCTGCATTGGCTTTATCTGCTTTTTTAAATTGCGCTTTAAAACTACCTAAAGTGATGTCATTATAAAGTATTGCTTTAGGCAGTGCGTGATGCAGTTGTTTAGCAATTTGCATAGACTTGAGCTGCGCATTATCGCCCAGTGCAACTAAATAGATAGACAGAGCTGATTTCTCTAAAGCAACACCTTGCGCTTCTAATAATAAAATCAAGCGTTCTAATCCTAAGGCGAATCCGACTGCAGGCGTAGATTTTCCGCCCATTTTTTCAACCAAGCCATCATAACGACCACCTGCACAAATCGTGCCTTGAGAGCCTAAGTCTGTTGTGGTCCATTCAAAAACTGTACGATTGTAATAATCTAACCCTCTAACCAATCGCGTGTTGATAACGTAAGGAATATCCAGGCATTCTAAATACGCTTTAAATTCATCAAAGTGCTTACTTGACTCATCATCAAGGTGGTCCATGAGCTTAGGTGCAGCATTAATCAAAGACTGCATGTCTTTATTTTTACTGTCCAGAATACGCAATGGGTTTGATGATAAACGTCGTGTGGAGTCTTCATCTAGCTGGTCTTTGTGCTGGGTGAAATAATCTACTAATACCGAGCGATAATTCGCTCTCGCTTCGGCTGAACCTAGAGTGTTAATTTCTAAAGTAACGTTTTTTAAACCAAGACTTTGCCACAGTGAGTGTGTCATCGCCATGAGTTCAGCGTCTATTTTTGCAGTATCGGTACCAAACACCTCAACACCCACTTGGTGAAATTGACGGTAACGACCTTTTTGAGGGCGCTCGTGTCTAAACATAGCACCTTGATAAAAGACTTTTTGAATGCCTTCTCTAGGTAGATTGTGCTCAATCATGGCGCGTACACAACCCGCAGTACCTTCGGGTCTTAAACTTAAGCTTTCACCACTAGACTCTCTCCAAGAATACATTTCTTTTTCAACAATGTCAGTCGCCTCACCAATCGCACGACAAAAAGTATCAGTCTTTTCAACAATGGGTGTGCGAATATTTTTAAAGCCATAAGAGATAAACAAATCAAAGATTGTTTTTTCTAGCGACAACCATAAGGCAGAGTCCTTGGGTAGTAGGTCGTTCATTCCACGAATGGCTTGGATTTTGTTAGACATAGCTGTTATAAAAAAATAGTTAAGTTATTTTACCGACAATTGTAAGGCTTTACCTCGTTTAAGTCCGACCTATTTTGTAATAAACAGAGATGATAAAAAATACAATAGTAGCAAAAAATAATCGAATGCTAACAAGTAGAAAGACATCGGCTCCAAAAAATACAAACAGCAGTGTGTCTTCAATAATGGCGTGAGCCACCATTAAAAAGTAACATACGGAGATTACTTGTTGTTTGCTCATGTATTTTGCCTCTTTTAAGAGGACGCCAGCACCATAAGTAATGCCAATTAAAACACCGGTTATTAGAGCCATTATCGCACTTAAATGATGATCAAACTTTTGCAAGAGACTTAGTCCTTTGATTAGGGTGACGATAAAAATAACCAGACTAACTAAAATAATAATTTCTATTGAAAGTAAAATTGATTCATAAATTTTTTGTAATAAAAAATCAGTGAAATTTGTAGGCATTATTGAAGTTGTTTGATATAAAGCATTAGTAACCTCGCCAGGGTTTTCAAATAATATCTCTGCTGGAATGATTAACAAAGGTGTTAATACCACAAATGCCATAACCAGCCTAAAACTCACTGATTTTATCCAGCCAACACCCAGTTTTTTCATAATGGCTGATTCAACAGGGATCGAGTGAAGTACGCCAAGAAATAGACCTAGTACTGTCCAATCGTAGACGCTTAGACCTAACGGCGCAGCAAAGGCAATGGCTGCATATAAATTAAGAAACACCCCAGATGCTAGAGCTAATGCCGCTTCTGGTGGTAAGTTAAGTAAAGTAGTAAAAGGTGTAAATATTTGAGCAATAACAGGCATTAACTCAAAATACAATAACAGCTCTGCTAATAAAAAATAAGGAACAACGGTAGCAAGAATGATTTTAGCGGTTGAACCAGAGCTAGAAAAAAATGCTTTAGTGTCAAATTTCACGAATTAGAAATTCCACTTGGGACATGCCCAGTTGGCACATATTGAGAGGCAGATTCACAATGTGAATGCTGATCATCAAAAAAGATATCTGCGCCAAATTCTTTTAAAAAAACACCTTTATCCAGCCCGCCCAAAAAGAAAGATTCATCAATACGAATACCCCATTCACGCATGGTGTGAATCACGCGTTTGTGTGAGGGGGCAGAGCGCGCTGTCACTAGGGCTGTTCTAATAGGGTTGTTTTCCACAGGAAAAGCAGATTGGATTTTATGCAATGATTTCAAAAAGCATTTAAAAGGACCTGCCTTAAGTTCAACATTGGCTGAATTTTTTTCATTTTCTTCAAAGGCTTCAATGCCTTTTTCTTGGTATATTTTTTCCGCCTCATCTGAGAAGATGACAGCATCACCATCAAAAGCGATACGCAGTTGTGTGTCGTGAGAATCATTTGAGCCAGAGCCAACAATAGAGGCTGCTGCAAAGCCTGATTCTAATGCTTTTTGCACATCTTGATAATTACTTGATAAAAATAAATCTGCCTCAAAAGCACCCACCAAAGTATGTGTACTTTCACCGCGGGTAAAGGCTGCTCGTGAGATGTTAAGACCATAGTGCTCAATCGAATTAAAGATACGCAAGCCGGTATCGGCGCTGTTGCGAGAGAGTAAGATAACATCAATTGGATTTTGCTTGGTATTAAGATTTAACAGTTTTTTAACCAGCGTAAATCCAACACCAGGTTTTAAAATTACATCTTCATTTTCTTCTTGGTGTTTAGCATAAGCCTCTACGCCATGTTCTTTAAATATCTGATGTGATTCGTCCAAGTCAAACAAAGCTCTCGATGAAATTGCAACAACCAGTTTTCCTTCAGCTTTTGGGTTTACAGCGTCTGCCATGATTTTCCTTGATATTTATCCAAACAATAATCTAGCCACCTTTCAATAAATAGATTTAACTCCCATTTTATATTCATATCACTGCACTGTGCTAAATACGGATGATCGCTATTAAGTGTGGTTTCATTGCAAACAGAGATAACCTCTAGCAACTGCACATCAAAATAGATTTTAAATTTAATATCAGGTTTGCGAATATTGCCGTTAAGTATGTGTGTTAATGTGTAAATACCCGTATGGGTAAATCGTTGGTCAATAATTAAATGCAGGTCTGATAACTGATCGTGGTGAATAATGCTGTCGTAATTAGTCTGCTTAAGTAGCGGTATTAGTTTGAGTATTTTTTGATAATTCAACTCAAATAGGTGTGCAACATCACTATATGTTTTGGACTGATTAGAATTATATAAATCGTGTAAATATTGAGATTCTAAATCCATTGTATTTTATGGTTAATCGTGCCGTTATTATTAAGATTAAACTCATTATATCCAACCCTCTGCTCCTGGTTAAACTGTAGGGCGGTAGAAGGACATGAAATAATATTGAAGTTGACGTGTGAAAATTCAGCTGCTTCGTGCGCATGTCCGAATACAACAGCATGTATTTTGGAATGTTGATCCAAAACTTGGAATAAATCTTGTGGATTTTCCAGTGATAGTTCGTCATCCCAACTGCTATTCATGGGAACAATAGGGTGATGCAGAGTAACAATAATATTGTCTGATTGAGATTTTAAAAGCATTAAATCTAGTTTTTCAAGCGCTGTCTGGGTAACCAATCCACTGGTTTTGTTGCTTTGTATAGAATCAATAGTGATAATTTCCCAATTACCCAATGTAAAAGATTCGAATAAATTTTTACTAAAGCATTGGTTTAAGTTGTTAGCATTATCATGATTACCAGCAATAACAAACATTGGTTTTTTAATGGGTAGTAATATCTCTTTTAAAATTTGGTAAGATTTAATACCTCCGTTGTGGGTTAAATCGCCACTAATTAATAAAGCGTCAAAATCAACAAGGCTGATTTGTTGAATAATTTTCTTAAGATTGTCCTGTGAATTAACCCCCATGACCATAGGCTGGTCATCAATATGGCAATCGCTAATTTGGATTAACCTAGGCATGCTGTACAAACTCTACACGACTGCTAACACCAGTTAATAGTTCATAAGAAATGGTACCACTGTAAGTGGCAACAGTTTCAACACGTAGTTTATCATCGCCCCATAAAATGGCATTATCACCAACATTGACTTTTGTTGTACCAATATCTACACAAATTAGATCCATCGATACACGACCGACCAGCGAGCATAAAACACCATTGATCAATACTGGTGTGCCATTTTTAGCGTGTCTAGGGTAGCCATCCCCGTAGCCGATACCAACAATAGCTATAGTGGTATCTATATTCGCTATCCAAGTAGCACCATAACCGACCGATTCACCTGCTTGTAGGGTTTTTATTGAAACGATGGGTGCAGATAGTTTCATTACTGGTTTGAGTTGATCGCTAGGCGTGTTAAACGGAGAGGCGCCATAAAGCATAATGCCGGGGCGTACAAAATCAAAGGTTGTTTCTGCTTGAGATAAAATCGCAGCAGAATTTGCCATAGAGCGAACATCTGTTTGGGTTGTTAACGTCTGAAAATCGTTAAGCTGAGCTTCGTTCATAGGATGCTCAATTTCATCTGCACAAGCAAAGTGACTCATGATGCAGGCAACCTCCACTAAAGGGTTGTCCTTAAGCAAAGGCAAGCATTCTTTATAGTCATTGGCAGACAAGCCTAATCGATGCATGCCAGTGTCAATCTTAAGCCAAATATTAACCATTTGCTGGGTGTTGTTAACAATGGCTATTTGTGATGTGTGGTGCACAACAATATGGCAACCTAAATCAATCGCTTGTTGCAGTTCATCTTCTGAAAATATGCCCGATAGTAACAAGATAGGGCGATCAGTAATGGCTCGTAATTTAATAGCTTCTGATAATTCACTAACAGCCAACATATCTGAGTTATTAATTAATGGATGAATGCAATCTAGATGGTGACCATAAGCGTTGGCCTTAATCATAGACACCACTTTAGCGCCAGGCGTTAGTTTTTTAACAATAGATAAATTATGAGTTAACGCTGATTGTGAAATTAAAGCTTTAGCACGCATACCAAAAAACTACATTAAAGTCATACTGTCATTATCAGGTGGGAATTGATCCGGATCAGGCTGATTTTGATTATAGTCATGAGGAAACTGATCGTTTTTTGTATAATTTTCAAAAGTTGTGTATTGCCCAATCCATGCAAGCTCAATCTTTCCAGTTTCACCATTACGATGTTTGGCGATTTTTAAGTCAGCTTTGCCTACTTCTTCTGGATTGGAATAAGTGTCGTCATGGTATTGCTCATCACGATAAACAAAACCGATAATATCTGCATCTTGTTCAATAGAGCCTGATTCACGTAAATCAGACATTTGTGGCATACGCCCCTTACCAGCTTTAGGTCGAGACTCAACACCACGATTAAGCTGAGATAATGCAATCACTGGTACGTTGATTTCCTTGGCTAAAGCTTTAAGTGAACGAGAAATCTCAGATATTTCTTGTACTCTATTTTCACTCTTGCCATGTACCGTCATTAGCTGAAGATAATCCACCATAATTAGTGATAACTCAGGATATTGTCTTTTAATTCGACGCGCTTTTGCGCGAATCTCTGTTGGGGTGATCGATGGCGTTTCGTCAATCAAAATATCGTTACTTTCTAGTGCTCTAACCGCATGATTAAAGCTATTCCAGTCAGTTTCTGTCATGTCGCCAGAGCGTATTTTTTTGCTGTCAATTCGACCAAATGAAGAAATCATACGCAGTGTTAGTGCTTCAGTCGGCATCTCTAGTGAAAACACCAATACAGGTTTGTTTTGCTCTATAGCGACATTGCCGACAATATTCATAGCAAAAGCAGTTTTACCCATTGAAGGGCGACCTGCAATAATAATCAAATCACCTTTTTGCAAGCCTGAGGTAATATTGTCTAGCTCTGTGAATCCAGTTTCTAAACCAGTAACTGATCCAGTATTATCAACCCATTCATGAACTTGGTTAGTGACATCTTTGAGAATGGTTTTAACATTAACCACATCCTGTTTTCCGCGAGTGATTTGTTCGGCGATGTTAAATATCTTTCTTTCAGATAGGTCAATTAACTCTTGTAATTCAATCTCTTTTGGGCGATAAGCGGTATCTGCAATTTCATGGCTGGCAATAATAAGCTGACGATAAACAGAAAGCTCGCGCACGTGTTTTGCATAAGTTTGAATATTAGATATGCTGGGTGTGCTTTCAGCAATTTGTGAAAGGTAGGCAAAACCACCAACTGATTCTTCTTCACCTGTTTTTTTTAATCGCTCTTTAACCGTAAGAATATCGGCAGGGCTGTCATGCTCTAAAAGCAAGGCAATGGCATTAAAAATAAGTCGGTGAGAGGCATTATAAAAATCATCAGCTGTTAAGGCATCAGCCACCTGTTCCCAAGCTTCGTTGTGTAGTAGTAATCCACCAAGTACAGATTGCTCTGATTCAAGTGAATTTGGCGGTATATTAGCGTTTTCGATGTCCATTTGCGTTGTTTTAGATAATAAAAAACCCTCTCTCGAGGGTTTTAATTTTAACGCAATTTTTGAGTTTAAAGGTTAGTTATTCTTCGTCTTCTGAAGCCTCAACTACCACCTTAACATCAACATTAACATCAGCGTGTAAAGTCACACTAATATCGTATTCACCAACAAAGCGAATCGCTTCTGGCATATTGATATCACGTTTTTCAACTTCATGGCCACTAGCTGCTAAACTTGCTGCGATATCAGCTGTGCCGATAGAGCCAAACAGTTTACCTTCATCACCTGCATTTGCTTTAATAGTACAAACAACACCTGACATAGCATCTGCTTTAGTCTGTGCTTCTTTAGAAGCTGCCGCTTCTTTTGCTTGTAAGTCAGCCTTGATTGCTTCAAACTCAGCCATGTTAGCTGTTGTTGCTGGTTTGGCCTTTCCTTGTGGGATTAAGAAGTTGCGAGCATAGCCTGATTTAACGTTAGCCAAATCACCTAAGTTACCTAATTTACCAATTTTTTCTAATAAAATTACTTGCATGAT
>Ga0233436_1001366_pt1 | contig 20689 bp, 19 predicted proteins | sample SI_122_August201_2_FD_182723 | JGI IMG/M metagenome (GOLD analysis project Ga0233436, IMG submission 182723) | Seawater microbial communities from Saanich Inlet, British Columbia, Canada - SI_122_August2016_150_MG | ecosystem: Environmental > Aquatic > Marine > Inlet | place: Canada: British... | reverse complement strand
CAACTGCCATCACATTTGAAGCAAGTGCTGCACGGTCAGTAGATCCTCCGGACTGCATTGCGAGCACTAGCAGTGCTGCTGCGTCATAGGACTCACCGGTGAAAGGTCCACCGACTTTGATTCCTGCAGTTTTAGCCATGGCAGCGAAACGATCCGCACCTTTTGAGTCAGTACCGGGAACAGTTCCGAATGTTCCGGAAAGGTCACCGGAAATGTTTGCCAACAAAGAATCACCAAACATTCCATCTGCCAGAATGAACTTGTCGAAAGCTCCGGAATCAATGGAACCCTGAATAATGTGACGTCCACCTTGATCTACATAACCAAAGACAGCAAGCACATCAGCTCCGGAAGCGTCCAGTGCACCGACTTCTGCAGAATAATCAGCTTTTCCATCATCATGAGGAACGATAGCACTCACTTTACCACCGAGGCCTTGATATGCATTGATGAATGAATCAGACAAGCCTTTGCCGTAATCATTGTTAGTGAAAGTAACAGCAACTTCGTTGATTCCACGTTCCATTGTGACTTGTGCCAGCACTTGTCCCTGACGTGCGTCAGAAGGTGCAGTACGGAAGAAATAACCGTTATCCGCAATTGTGCTTAATGCTGGTGAAGTAGCTGAAGGTGAAATCATTGATACTCCATTTGGAATAGCAACATTATTGGCAATTGCCGTTGTTACACCGGAACAGTCTGCTCCCATGATACCTACCACTTTGTCTGAAGTGATCAGTCTTTCTGCGGCTGCAGTAGCGGCTGCAGCGTCGATGCAGGTTGAATCAGCACGGACTACACTGATCTTTTGTCCACCGAGTAACTGACCTGAATCAGAAGCTTCATTAAAAGCTAACTCTGCAGAATTGCCCATGTCCGGGGTCAATGATTCGATTGGACCAGTAAAGCCCAAAATGATTCCCATCTTGATCTCAGCAGCTGCAAAAGTCGGAATGATCAATGCTCCGACTGACAACAGCGCAAGTTTCTTCAGGATGCTATTTTTATTCATAATTCTCCTTATCATCAAGAAAAATGTAATTTTATGATTGAAGGCTACAAGAGACCATTCTCCAGTTAAACCCTAAGAAAGAGTCATTTTGAACTCAAGCTGAATTGGCTTTCAAATTTGACTTCGTTTCTGTTCAATACAAATGTTAGTAAAAATATCACGTCTGGAGAGAATTACAAGTAAAATGCAAAAATAATTAAAAAATGTTTATTTGCATAAAACAGCCTGCTAATTGATTGAAATACAGAATTTTCTGGGATAAGATAAGAATTTCCTGCATATTATTTTTATTAACTTTTCAAAGAAAGAAATTATGCCTCATACATATTCCAGTTATCTTAAAATTGACGAACTGTTAAATCTGCAAGAATGTCAGTCAGATGGGCCTGAACATGATGAAATGCTTTTCATTCTTATCCATCAGGTTTATGAACTTTGGTTCAAGGAGATTTTGCACGAACTTGATTATCTGACACGTATGCTGCGCAAGAATGAGCTTGTGCGTGCTCAACACACTTTGAACCGTGTGCTGAAAATTTTTAAAACTTTAGTTTCACAACTTGATGTTTTAGAAACAATGACACCGGCAGAATTTTTGTCTTTTCGTAAGTTTCTGGAGTCATCCAGTGGTTTTCAGTCTGCGCAGTTCAGGGAGTTAGAATTCTTGCTGGGTCACAAACGTCCGAAAATGATGGATTACCATGAGCAGGGATCAACTGGGCGGAAACGTCTGGAGCAGCGTCTTGCAGAACCAAGTTTGTGGGACGCTTTTTTGAACTGTCTGTCGCAAAACAATATTAATATTCCGCAGAAACTGCTTGAACGTGATGTTACTCAAGCCGATACTGCTTCACCTGAAGTCCAGTTAGAACTGATTGAAGTTTATAAAACCGCACCATTACTGGCGCAACTGTGTGAACTACTGGTTGATTTTGATGAAGGTTTACAGGAATGGAGATACCGTCATGTTAAGATGGTTGAGCGTACGATCGGCACAAAACGCGGAACCGGAGATTCACTGGGTGCAGAGTATTTGAAGAAAACTCTTTTTCAACCTGTTTTTCCGGACCTCTGGGAAATTCGTGCTGAGTTGTGAAAAGGTACTGTGTTAAAAAAGGCATGGGCACGGCACGCCGTGCCCGTACAAAATATGTATTTACGAAGACCATTACAAAGTAGAGGCACGGCGTGCCGTGACCTTGCAAAGTGAACGTGCCCGTACAAAATATATAACTACGAAGACCTATACAAAGTAGGGGCACGGCGTGCCGTGCCCATGCAAAGTGAACGTGCCCCTACAAAACTCCGTTACGGGGGAAGTTTCAAAGAACCAATAAAAAAAATGACAGAATCCAGCAAAAAAACAACCAAAATTCTTTTCATCTGCATGGGTAACATTTGTCGTTCTCCTAGTGCTGAGGCAGTAATGCAGGCACTGGTTAAACAACAAGGCCTAGAAAAGCAAATAATTTGCGACTCTGCCGGAACGCTTGATTATCACCGTGGAAATCCTGCTGACGCGAGGATGCAAAAACACGCTCGATTACGCGGTTATGAGCTGAACAGTATTTCACGTCCTTTCGTGAATGATGATTTTGAATTGTTTGATTGGATTATTACGATGGATGAAGATAATTATCAGCAAATAAAGTGGTATGACCAAGGTAATAATTATGCAGACAAAATAAGACGCATGACGGATTTCTGTATTAATGCTCAAGTATCAGCAGTGCCTGATCCTTATTATGGAGGAAATCAGGGGTTTGAAAATGTACTGGATCTTCTCGAAGATGCCTGTCAAGGTCTGTTGGAATTTGTCACACTTAAAAAAACATGAATGCTGACTTACAATCTCGCCTGGAAATAATACTCGCTGAACCGGTTAAATCAACAACCGCAGTTTCAGGAGGTTGTATTGCGGATTCACGCAAATTAGAACTGAATTCCGGTAAATTATTTTTTCTCAAACTGGCACGGCGGGGAAATTACGACATGTTTGATTCAGAGGAACAGGGCCTTGAAGAGTTGAGAAAAGCTGCTGCAGTCAGTGTTCCGGAAGTAGTGGCGAAAGACACGGATTTCCTGCTGCTGGAATGGATCGAAGAGGGAGAGGGTAATGATGATTCAAGCATGGAAAAGTTGGGATTTCAATTTGCGGAACTTCACCGCTTTCATGCTGATAAGTTCGGATTTCTGCAGGAAAACTTTCTAGGAGATTCTCCACAAATAAACATCCCAAGCACCACAGGCAGTGAAAATTGGGCAACTTTTTATGCGGAAAATCGACTTCAATATCAAGCAGAACTGGCTGAGAAAAACGGTTATGCAACACAGGAAATGCGTATCCTGCTGGATCTTTTAATTATGAAAATTCCGGATCTCCTGTCCGGTACTGAAGAAAAACCGTCTCTGCTACATGGAGATTTATGGTGCGGAAATTATTTAGTGGATGTTTCCGGAAAGCCGTGGCTGATCGATCCGGCTGTTTATTACGGTCATCGTGAAGCTGATTTGGCAATGACCTCTCTTTTTGGCGGATTCTCTGAAATTTTTTATGCTGCCTACAAATCCGCTTTTCCACTGTCTCCGGATTATGCTGTACGTGAGCCTCTGTACCAATTGTATCACCTGCTGAATCATCTTAACCTGTTTGGAACAGGTTTCTACGGACAAGTACTAGCTATCCTCAAACGTTATGCCCGCTGAGGATCTCTTCAATTCTCTAAATCAAATCTACGTTATACTATAATTCCTGCCTTGCAGTGTTACAAACAAGTAGCGCTTTTTGATTCCTTCAAAATCATCTTAATTATTCTTCTGCTTTTAAGTGGACTTCAAGCTCAATACAAACATTGTTATTGAAAATTAGCAAATTAAAGGTTTGACATTTGTTTGCTGAACCTTATAATACCGGAACTCCAAAATGATAATTCTTTTTTTGTGATAAAAATAATTTGAGAAAACATGAGTAAAAGCGATGCATACGTCAGTTTTCAAGGTGTTCAAAAAAGTTATGACGGCGAAACACTTGTCGTCAAAGATTTAAACCTGGATGCTCACAGAGGAGAATTTCTGACTATGCTGGGGCCATCCGGTTCCGGCAAAACCACCTGTCTAATGATGTTGGCCGGTTTTGAAACCGTGACTCACGGTGAAATCATTCTGGACGGTACTTCCATCAATAACGTTCCCCCACACAAACGAAATATCGGCATGGTTTTTCAAAACTATGCGTTGTTCCCACACATGACTGTCAATGAAAACCTGGCGTTTCCACTGCAAGTCAGAAAAATGTCTAAAAGTGATATTGAAGACCGTGTCAAAAAAGCTCTAGACATGGTGCAGTTGGGCGCTTTTGGTACACGTCGTCCGATGCAGCTTTCAGGAGGACAACAACAGCGTGTAGCTGTAGCAAGGGCATTGGTCTTTGAACCGAAACTGGTTTTGATGGACGAACCACTGGGGGCTCTCGACAAACAACTGCGTGAACAGATGCAGTATGAAATCAAACACATTCATGAAAATCTGGAAGTCACTGTGGTATACGTGACTCATGATCAAAGTGAAGCTTTGACTATGTCCAATCGAATCGCGGTTTTTGATGATGGTGTTATTCAACAGTTAGCAGCACCTGATCAATTGTATGAAAAACCGGAAAACGCGTTTGTAGCCCAGTTCATTGGTGAGAATAACACATTGAATGGAAAAGTTCTTGGTCTTGATGGAGATATTTGCACTGTTGAAGTAGAGGGTGGAGAAAAGCTCAAGGCACTTGCAGTCAACATTCAGGGAGTCGGTTTTGACACCATGATTTCACTGCGTCCGGAACGTGTTATGGTTAATCCTGAAAGTGGACAATGCTCGAGTACAGTAACAGGTAAAGTTGAAGAATTGATTTATCTGGGAGACCATATTCGCTCCCGTATGAACGTTTGTGGTCATGATGATTTTATCGTCAAGATTCCAAACTCTGCAGACCACGCACAATTGCAACCGGGCGATACGGTTCAAGTTGGCTGGAAGGCAGAAGATGCACGTGCATTAGATGTGCTTGTGTCTTAAAAAGCTGAAATCACGCTGGTGGATATGGGACTCACTCCTTGTATCCAGTAGCTAGCTTCCAGCTTTTTTTTATAATAGTCTCTATTCAGGGACAAACGAACAGCCCATATTGGGCATAATAACTATAAAAGGAGATAGTATGAAGAATATTATGCGTGCGATGATGGCTAGTGCCCTCATGGCAGTGATCGGCTTTGCCGGTCAAGCAATGGCAACCGAGTTGGTTGTTGTTTCCTGGGGTGGTGCTTATACTGCTAGTCAGCAGGGAGCTTACCATGCCCCTTATATGAAACAAAATCCTGGAATCAAAATCATCAATGATGATTCGGCCGGTACTGCAGTCGCAAAATTACGCGCTATGAGTCAAGCAGGAAATGTCACATGGGACTTGATTGATGTTGTTGCAGCAGATGCCATGCGTCTTTGTGACGAAGGTCTGGTTGAAGTCATCAACCACGATTCAGATTTGGCGGCTGCTCCTGATGGAACAACAGCCTCTAAGGACTTTGGTGACTTGATTGTTTCCGAGTGTTTTGTTCCTCAGATCGTGTATTCGACTACTTTTGGATACCGCACAGACAAAGTATCACGACCAATGTCAAGTGTTTGTGACATCTTTGATACAAAAAGTTTCCCTGGAAAACGCTCCTTACAAAAAAGCCCGTTAGGCAATTTGGAGTGGGCATTAATATGTGATGGTGTTGAACCAGGAAAGATCTATGATGTTTTGGCTACAAGTGCCGGAGCAGATCAAGCACTTGCAAAGTTGGACAGTATCAAAAGTGATGTCGTCTGGTGGACTGCCGGAGCGCAAACTCCACAGTTGTTGGCTGATGGAGAAGTTATTGTTGGTTCCACTTACAATGGTCGTTTGTTCAGCTTAATTGCTGAAGAAAAGCAGCCTGTTGCGATGCTTTGGGACTGGCAGATGTTTGACCTTGATGGTTGGGTCGTGCCTAAAGGTACTAAGAACAAAGCAGAAGTCATGAAGTTTCTAAGATTTGCAACTGATACACAACGGCTTGCAGACCAGTCAAAATTCATCTCTTATGGACCTGCTCGTGTTTCATCTGCACCTCTTGTTGGTAAGCATGGAAAACTGGGAATCGAGATGGCACCACATATGCCGACTGATCCCAAAAATGCAAAAACTACTTTGCTCACCAATTATGAGTTCTGGGCAGATAACAAAGATGAGCTTGATGCTAAATTCAACGCTTGGTTGTTGAAGTAATTGTCATTAATACTTCCGGAGAGACATAACAGTTTCTCCGGTCTACAAACACCCCACCGATTCTTGCAATGAATACCGTTAAAGTAAATTCAGTATTATTAACTGCAGACGGCACGCCACTTAAAATTAGTTTGGCTCGTGCTCAACGGCGCAGTAAAATCATTGCATTTTTAATGGTTACTCCATTACTTGTTTTTATTACTATTGCTTTTCTGGTGCCGATAACCGATATGTTATTGCTTTCAGGAAATAATGAAATAGTTCAAAGAATCTTACCCAAAACAGTTGAAACACTACAAAATTGGGATGAAACATCTGGAAAATTACCGGATGAAATCGTCTTTGCTGCGATGGTTGAAGAAATTAAAAAAGCCAAAATAGCAAAAAAACATACCAGAGTTGGACAACGTCTGAATTATGAAAGCTCTGGATTTTCCAGCTTGTTCCGCAAAGCAGGAAGAAAAGTTCAAAAAATAAAAAATCCACCATACAAAGAAGCCCTTATAAAATCAGATAAGCGCTGGGGAAAAGTAGAAACCTGGCAAGTTATTAAACAGTTTTCAGGAAAATTCACGGATGGTTATTATCTGGCCGCTTTGGACTTAACACGAGATTCAAAAACAGGAAACATTGAATCTTTGCCGAGTAAAGACAGTATTTACTTGAAATTATTTTTGAGAACGATGCTCTTGAGTTCACTGATTACTTTTTTAACTTTCATCATTGGATTCCCGATATCTTATTTGCTGGCAACCATACCAACACGTATCAGCAACACGCTGATTATTTTTGTGCTTTTACCTTTTTGGACTTCATTACTTGTGCGTACCACTTCCTGGATTGCTCTTTTACAACAGGAAGGGGTGATCAATGATTTTCTTATTTTGGTAGGATTAATAGGTGAGGATGGACGACTGGCCATGATTCATAACGCCACCGGAACGGTAGTTGCGATGACTCACATTTTATTACCTTTTATGATTTTGCCGATGTTTAGTGTAATGAAGACAATTCCACCGTCTTTTATGCGGGCTGCTATTTCTCTAGGTGCACATCCTTGGCGGGCTTTTTGGAAAATATATTTTCCAAATACAGTTGCAGGAATCGGAGCTGGTTCAATTTTAGTCTTCATTATTGCCATCGGCTATTACATCACTCCGGCATTGGTAGGAGGAAGTTCAGGAACTTTCATTAGCAACCGCATCGCCTATCATATTTCCCAATCTCTGAATTGGGGACTAGGAGCTGCACTTGGCGTGATTTTGCTGGGAATAGTGCTTGCGTTTTTTGTGCTGTACGATCGTATCGTTGGTATTGACAACATGAAGCTAGGATAAACTAATGAGTTCTCTACCTTCTTATTTGTCGCTTCCGGAGCGAATTTGGCATTATGTGTTTTTGGGGATTTGTGCTGCAATCCTTTTCTTTTTAATTTTCCCTTTGCTTGTAATTGCGCCATTATCATTTAACGCTGTGCCTTTCTTTACATTCACCAAGGAAATGTTGGCATTTGATCCTGCAGGTTATTCTCTGAAATGGTATGAAGAGTTTTTTACCAGTTTGAATTGGCAGGGAGCCGTTCGGAATTCAATTATTATTGCATTTTTTGCAACCATTATTTCCACGTCATTGGGGACATTAGCTGCACTAGGACTTTCACGTCCAGACATGCCGTATCGGACACTCTTTATGAGTCTGTTGATTTCGCCCATGATAGTACCGCTGATAATTTCTGCAGCTGGTATGTTCTTTTTTTATAGCCGCATTGGTCTGCAGGGTACTCATTTAGGTGTGATTTTGGCTCATGCCGTTCTGGGAACTCCTTTTGTGGTTATTACTGTAACCGCAACTTTAACCGGTTTTGACAATAATTTAATTCGTGCCTCACAGAGCCTGGGAGCTACTCCAACCACAACATTCTTCAAAGTTATTGTACCTTTGATTACACCAGGTGTTATCTCAGGCGCTCTCTTTGCTTTCGTGACTTCATTTGATGAGGTGGTAGTAGTACTGTTTGTTGGTTCCTACAAACAACGTACGATTCCTTGGCAGATGTTTTCCGGAATTCGTGAACAAATTAGTCCTACAATTCTATCTGCAGCAACTTTATTGATTCTGATTACAATTGCTCTGTTGACCACACTTGAGTTGCTGAGACGCCGTACAGAACGACTCCGTGGGGTTTCTCCTTCCTAAGCTGTGTTGGCATAAAGTTTCATTGCTCATTCCGTTTTAAGAGCGAAGGATTCTCACTGTATAATCTCGATCTTACAGCTTTTCCATCCAGCGATTCAATTCCCCTGATCATTAACGTCCTTGAAAACAACAACTAGCTAGAGCAGGAATATTGAAGGTGCCAAACTTGGTTTGGATGAGACTTCCCCTTGTTTTGCTGATTGGTTCAGAAGGCGTCACTGATAGAGATATATTTAACAAAATTATTGAAGGATACAAAAATGCTTGATAGCCCTGTGCGAGGTTTTCCTGTTGGGGAGTTCGAGGCGCGTTTAGAGAGATTACATAAACTGATGTCTGCCAAAGGACTAGCCGGTATTTTAGTGATGAGTGAGCCGGAAGTACGTTATTTCAGTGGTTTTCTTACACAGTTTTGGCAAAGCCCGACACGCCCCTGGTTTCTTTTCATTCCTGTTGATAACAAGCCGATTGCCGTTATTCCGGAAATTGGTGCTGCGTTGATGCGTACAACCTGGATTGATGATATTCGCACATGGGGTGCTCCTGCACCGAAAGATGACGGCATCAGCCTCTTACAGGATTTGCTTGAGCCATTGTCAAGACAGGGTGGAAAATTGGGTGTCATGAAAGGTCACGAAACTAGTTTACGCATGCCGCTTGGAGATTACGAACGATTGCTGTCAGGACTGCCCGGAGTTGAGATTGTTGATGCAACAGATATTTTGCGCAGTTTACGCATGGTGAAATCAGTGGCGGAGATTGAGAAAATTGCCCATATTTGCGGAATCGCCTCGCGAACCTTTGCGAGGGCTAGTGAAATTTTTTATAAAGGACAAGCACTTGCGGAAGCCTTCCGGGCTTTCCGGATGGAATGTCTGGCTCAAGGTGCTGATGATGTGCCTTATTTGGCTGGAGGTGCGGATCAAGGCGGTTATCGTGATATTATCTCACCACCTTCACAACGTCACTTAGAGTCCGGAGATATTTTGATGTTTGACACCGGTGCTACTTTTGATGGTTATTTTTGTGACTTTGACCGTAATTTTACCATAGAACAAGCGGATGATCCCTCACGCCGTGCCTATGATACGCTGTGGCGTGCAACCGAAGCAGGACTGTCTGCGGCACGGCCCGGAACTAGCTGCCGTGAATTATATCAGGCCATGCAAAATGTTATTTCAGAAATAGATGACCAAGGAGGTGAGGTTGGACGATATGGTCATGGACTTGGAATGCAACTCACTGAGCAACCTTCGCACGCAGCATTTGATGAGACTGTGTTAGAAGAAAACATGGTCATCACACTTGAACCTTCGCTTAACTATGGAGACGGACGAATTATGGTGCATGAAGAAAATCTTGTAGTGCAAAATGGTGCACCGCGTCTATTATCGATTCGTGCAAATCCGGAACTGCCAATTATCGGTGTTAGTTGAAAAACGAAATTATTTTAATAATGAAATCTACCGGTTCGGTTTCTCAGCGAAAACTTGCTGATGAAAATTACTCATATATTCTCTATAATGGTGCGAAAATTAAGCGTAAATATTAGTTTATTTGTTTTTTCCACAAACGATTAATAAAGATATGAAAAATTCAAAATCGCCTTTAATCATTGACGCGCTCCAGTACAACAACTGGTCAGAGAAAATATTCCGGCAAATGAATGAAGGCGGAGTTGCCGCTGTTCACGTGACAATATGCTATCACGAGGATTTTCAGCAAATGGTTGAAAATATGATTGCCTGGAACCGTCTTTTTGAGCAGCATTCAGAGTTGATTTTTCAGGGACGCTGCGCAGATGATGTGCTGAAAGCACGTAAAGAGGGTCGAACAGCAATTATTTTTGGTTTTCAAAATTGCTCGCCGATTGAAGATGATATCGGTTTAGTTGAAATTTGTCATCAACTTGGCGTACGTTTCATGCAGCTTTCCTATAACAATCAAAGTCTGCTGGCAACAGGATGTTATGAGGAAGATGATCCAGGAATAACACGGATGGGACGTCAAGTGATCAAGGAAATGAACAGGGTTGGACTGGTTGTTGACATGAGCCATTCTGCGCCTCGTTCAACTCTGGAAGCCATTGAAATTTCTGCAAGACCGATTGCCATCACTCACGCAAATCCTTTTTTCTGGTGTGAGGCGTTGCGGAACAAGTCGGATGATGTTTTAAAAGCACTTGCTGAAAGCGGCGGAATGCTCGGATTTTCAATGTATCCGCATCATTTGAAAAATAAATCAGCGTGTTCGCTGGAAGATTTCTGCGAAATGATTGCGAGGACTGCGGAAATGATTGGAGTTGAGCGGATCGGTATTGGCAGTGATTTATGTCAAAACCAACCTGACAGCGTTGTTGAGTGGATGAGAAACGGTACTTGGAGCAATGAAAGAGATTTCGGTGAAGGCTCCGCAAATTTAGCAGGTTTTCCGGAACAGCCAGTATGGTTTCGTGATAATCGTGATTTTGAAAATATTTTCAGATGTTTGCGGAAAACAGGTTTTTCCAAAAATGAAGTAGAGCGCATTGCCGGGCTAAACTGGCTCGAATTCTTTGAAAAATCTTTTGGTACGCAATAATAGCAATGAAAGCGAATATGTCTGAGTCAACCCAAGTTGCTTCAAGAGGAATGCGTTCACCGGAAAAAGTAATGCGTTTGTCCAGAATGGGTTCCTCTTTCCAAACCCGCCTCAGTTTTATGCGCAGTTTAACCCGCAGAATATCCAAAGAAAAATGGAAGTTTGAGAAAATACTTTTTGACGTTGATAAAGACGGTTACGGAGTTTCGGTTTATGCTGTCCATACTCCGGAACGAACATATTCGCTGATTACTTTTACAAATGCAGTTGCAGCGGAAATGCGGACAGACCGTGTGGTTGCAGAGGTCTGGGATGCGACCTTCAACCTTTTCGATGGGCTTCCAACAGAAGCGGACATAAACAGACTCTCCCAAAACACGCCAAAGCAGGAAGCCGGACGTTTCAGTCCAAGTGAACTTGTGCTGGCGCGTGCCAATAAAAGTCTGCGTCTATTTGAACATGTGGTCTCATGCTTGTCTGCAGGAAAACAGCCCGATGTTGAACTTTTAGCTTCTGTAGGCTATCTGATGCGTACAACAGCGGTTTACGGCAGTGGTAAATTCGGTTGTGCAGACAGAGAGAAAATATCAAAGCGTCCGGAAACTCGAGGAGCATTTCAGGTGGAATTGCTCACGGTTTATCTTTTTCGCTGGTTCACGATTGAACTTGTTGAACATGTCGCAAAACAGCGTGGTGGGGAAAAGGCAGTCAGCTTAAATGCGGAAATCAGCAAATATCTCGGCATCGGCAATGCCACCGGTTTGGGCATGGCTCCTTTTCTGATCAAACATCCGGTATTGATTCATAACTGGGTGCTGGCACGTGAAACAGCGCTTTCCAGAGTTATCGCACTTGAGTCACAATCTCCGGAAACATTGACCTTATTCAGCAAATATCTTCAGCGGGCAATTCAACATATTGCTGAATGGAATGTAGAGGATCAACTACAAACCGCCCGTATATTGCAAACTCGTGAAGACCTTAAACTGCTTTCAAACTGGTTTGCGGATGAAGAAAATTTAAAACAGCCCTTTCTCTGGCAGAGAATTTTACACTTTGCAGAAATTAACTTTTCGCTCGAAGGCCAGGAACTGACAGTCTCTCTCCTAATGGAACCCCACGGTGAACTCGTAGATGATTTAGCGGATGATATGCAAACTTCCAGCGGTACAGAACTTGAGCCTTCTATGAGTCTCACTCAGTTGAATGAATTGCTGCAAAAATCATTTTCATGGGCCTTGGAAATTGACTTTACAGATCCGGAAAAACAACGACGCTTCTGGTACTATTCCGAAGAAAAACTGGAACCACGCTTTGGTGACAGATATGCTGATCCAGGAGCAGAACAGGAAATGCCGCTTGCTGTTGGACGTGATGTCTACCTCTTGAATAAAAAATTAAAAAGCATCTCCGCTGATATTTCTGTAGGCAAGTTTGTTCAGGATTATCCGGAATTCCGTCATATTGTCCGTAGAGTGCAGACAGTAGTCCGCTTTCCATATGCAGAAATCCGGGATAACATTGTGGATGCAGAGATGCGTCCCATCGATCTGCTGCGTTTCAAACTGGCTTTTTTTGGTGCGTCTAAATTTGATCCAAAATCAGAGCTTTGGACACGTATCACCTTGTTTCAGGGTGCGCCGCTTCCGGAAGGACTTTCAGCAAGCGAAGCTGAAGAATGGGCATTTCCGGTTATACCTGTTCAGGAGCTCAGATGAATTCTCCTCAAATTGTCTTATCTTTTAACGAGATAATGTTTTTCTTCACCAGAGCAGCGGTTGGTGCGGGACTGCCTTATGGTTTAGCAGAGGATTTTGCACGTTCCTCCATTTGGATTGCAGCCGGCGGTCTTGATCCAGCAGCAATTTCAGCAAATGCTCTAAAGTCACTTGACGAAGCTCAAAGCACTATTTCTGCTAGTCAAACTGAAAATGGTGCTGAAACTGTGCTGAAGTCTTCCGGAGAAAAACAACTATCCGTACTTTATGCCGGACCTTCAGTCTGTGACTGGATTTCCGCAAGATCTGCGGATTCAAATAAAAATCAGTATTTTAGCGTAAAAAATGTTGATCATCCTTTTCTGCTGGCATCGGCAGTTGGAGCTTTAAATTCCGGAAGTTGGGAAATTTGCTGGCAGGATTCCGGAGGTGCTCTCTGTACTGTTTTGACATCTCAGGATGGAAACTGGAAAACTTCCTGGGACCCTACTGATATTTCGCAAATGTCCGCTGCAGCTGATGTGACAATTAAAGCCGTGGAGAGTAGTTTATTCAAGGCAGAGAAATGGAAAGGCAAGACAAGTTACTCTGAAAAAAACAGGAAGCTTGTACTGGAAACTGGAGTTCAAGTCTATGAAGCATGGCCGATTATCCATTCGTTTTTTTCTCGCTGTCTTGTTCCTTCCACCGAGGAGTCACGCAAGTCAGGAGCCGGTGCAGGTTTAGTCGATACAGACTAAAAACTAATTGCGGTAAAACACTGCTTTAAACTCTAAGTTCTTTACTGTAGTATAGGCACTTGTTATCATTGATGCCGATGTTTCAAGTACAAAACCGCTCGTTGCTGATTTTCTTAACCCCTCATTAATTTTCATTAAATAGTTTATTTTCAAAATCATATGTCTAATAAACACTATTATTCCTGGAAGGAATGCCTGATCGATATTCAGAAAATTGCACGTCAAGTGTCATTATCGGATTTTAAACCGGATGTGATCGTAGGTGTCTCCAGAGGCGGGCTTGTTCCTGCAGTCGCGTTGAGTCACTGGTTTCAGTTACCGATGGTACCGATCCAAACAGCCTTACGTGATTTTCCAAACTGGGTTACTTATACACCTGAGCAGAAGCACAAAAATGTGCTGATTGTGGATGATGTTTGTGATGGCGGAGAAACCTTTCACAAGATCAATGACGAAATTAAAGAATTTTGCGACGTTCCTAAATTTGCTTCTTTGTGGTGGAACAACGAATGTAACTTTACACCGCATTTTTTTGCGAGAGAAGTTGCAAAAGATAGTGAAAATCTCTGGATTCATTTTCCTTGGGAATTTGAAAACACGCAAGAATACATAACGGATTAAAAATGCATATTGAAAAAGAAGTCAAATACGATTTTTCAGACGTTCTCATTAAACCGAAACGTAGTTATTATACTTCTCGAAAAGAGGTTGATCTTGAAAGAAAGTTTAAGTTTAAGTGGTCTGATCTTTCCTGGAATGGTATACCAGTAGTCGCATCAAATATGGACACAGTTGGTACAATCAATTCTGCTAAAGTTCTAAGCAAGCACAACACACTGACATGTCTGCATAAATTCCATAATGCAGAAGAGTTGAATAAAATTCCGAACAGTATCAAGAAAAATATTGCCATTACAATTGGTATTGCGGAAGGTTTACAGATACTGCACGAGCTGGGTGATAATATAAAACATTTTAATTTCATTTGCATTGATGTCGCCAATGGTTACACGGAACAGTTTTCAGATTTTATTAAACAGGTGCGTAGCGAATTTGAAGATAAAATTATCATTGCCGGGAATGTTTGTACTCCGGAAATGACGGAACAGCTGATTTTGTCCGGTGCAGATATCGTTAAAGTTGGAATTGGAGGAGGATCGGCTTGTCTTACCCGAAATGTGGCGGGAGTCGGAATTCCTCAGTTGAGTGCAGTTATAGACTGTTCAGATGCCGCACATGGGATTGGCGGGATGGTTATGTCCGACGGCGGTTGTACATGTTCCGGTGACATCAGCAAAGCCTTTGGTGCAAATGCAGATTTTGTGATGCTGGGAGGATTATTAGCCGGTCATGATGAAAACAGCGGGGCCATTACGGAAAATAAAATTACTGGTGAAAAAACTGTAGAATTTTATGGCATGGCGAGCAGTACTGCACTTGATAAATATTACAGTGATAAAAAGGGTAAAGATTATAAAGCGAGTGAAGGAAAACTGGTGAAGATTCCTTACAAAGGTGCTTTGGAGGATACACTGCTTGATCTGCTGGGCGGTGTCCGCAGTACCTGTACTTATATTGGCGCCAAAAAAATAAAGGATATTTCTAAATGTACGACCTTTGTCTGTGTGAATAACCAGTTGAATAATGTTTTTGTTTAACAATTATTGTAGGAAAACTTAGTCATGGAACAACTTATTTCAATCAAAAACGGCGAAAAACAAACGCCAATTTTTTCTGCCGCAGAAATGGAAAACCGGCTGGCGGGCTTGCGTTCTTTGATGGAAACAGAAAATGTGGATGCAGTATTTTTTACTTCCATCCATAACATCAATTATTACAATCATTTTGTTTACTGCTCGTTTGGACGTCCTTATGGCTTGGTAGTGACGCAGGATAAGCTGAAATCCATTACCGCCAATATTGATGGTGGACAACCCTGGAGACGTGGTTTTGGTGACAATATTATTTTTACTGATTGGGAACGTGATAATTATTTCAGAGCCGCAAAGCAGGAAATGCAGGGGAAAGTCCGCATAGGAGTTGAGTACGATCACATCAATCTGGAAAATTTAAATAAACTCAAAGCCGCACTGCCTGACGCAGAGATTGTTGATGTTTCAAAAATGACCATGCGACAGCGCATGATAAAATCCGCGGAAGAAATAGCTTTAATCCGTAACGGTGCGCAAGTCGGAGATATTGGCGGAGCGGCCTGTGTCGAAGCAATCGCAGAAGGAGTTCCGGAACATGAAGTTGCTCTGCATTCCACTCAGACGATGGTGCGTGAAATCGCGAAACGTTATCCGGAAAGTGACATCATGGATACCTGGACCTGGTTCCAGTCCGGAATTAACACAGATGGTGCTCACAATCCAGTCAGTACACGTAAAATTCAAAAAGGGGATATTCTCAGTTTAAACTGTTTCCCGATGATTGCAGGCTATTACACGGCTTTGGAACGGACTTTATTTTTTGATCATGCCTCAGAACGTCATCTTGAAGTATGGGAAGCAAATGTTGAGGTGCACAGACGAGGTTTGGAACTGATCAAACCGGGGGTAAAGTGTTGTGATATAGCCGCTGAATTGAATGAAATTTTTATCAAACATGATTTGCTGCAGTACCGCACCTTTGGTTATGGACATTCTTTCGGAACACTTTCCCACTATTACGGACGTGAAGCCGGACTGGAACTGCGTGAGGATATTGAAACTGTGCTGGAACCGAATATGGTCGTCTCAATTGAACCAATGGTGATGCTTCCGGAAAGTATGCCTGGAGCGGGAGGTTACCGCGAACACGATATTCTGGTAGTAACTGAAGACGGTGCGGAAAATATCACCAAATTTCCTTTTGGTCCGGAACACAACATTATTAGCTTAAAAGCTTAATTTCTTGACTGCCGAAAATTTACCCTGAGCTGCATCGTTCCCCGAGAGCGTTGCACTGGGACTGTCATTTACCCAGAGCGTAGTCGAAGGTGAGCGTAGTCGTTTACCCTGAGCGGAGTCGAAGAGAATTAGAGTAGTACACTGAGCAGAGCTGAAGGGAATTAGAGTGGTTCCCTGAGCGTAGTCGAAGGGAAGTCTTACACTTCCTAGAGAAACTCCGCCAAAGACTTTCCGCTGACGGTTATAGTCGCGTGCTCGTGCGTGGTTACTGCTTCAACGTCATGCGCTGTATGCGTTGCCTGTGCTGGATTACTTCTCAATACAGCCGGACGTTCCTTCCAAAAAGTAAGAATCAGGTAAAAACCTGTCATTCCGCCCATCATTAAAATGCCAGCCACTATAACTTTAGAATCCACTCCCAGATCAGCTACCATCCACAATGCTGGTAGAAATCCGCCCAGAGGATATTGTTCAGAGTTTGAGGCATTAATCAGCAACATACTGACAATCGCCAGTAGAGCACCTGTTCCTGCGCCGATTAGTAAAATGTTTAGTGTTTCCATAATAATTCTCAATAAGTAATCTATTTTGTTAACGCCATTTTTTCAAAAGCTTTTCATATTCGTCATGCAAACCAATCCAAGTCCATACAATTTCTTCCGGTTTTTCACGTCCAAGTGCCCGATATTGTAAGCCTTTTCTCACAGACCATAATTGTTTAGCTTCTCCAATTTTCTTGAAGTGTAACGATGGATGTGAAGGATTGGTTTTAAGAAGTTCGAAATTTTTGTCTGCCAGTTTCCTCACTTTGTCTGGAAGTGCTTGATAGTCTTTCCAAAAACGTGGGAGTGTCCTGTGCTTCACAGTGGGCGGGATAATCCAGCATCGTACTCTGCATCGACTTCATCCAGAAAATCGTCTAAATGCCCTGCCTCCAAATCTCTCTTAATTTGCGGATCCCAAACAGTTGCATGATACTTTTCAAACCAACTTGATAAAGCAAATAATTTACTTGCAGGTAACTCGCTGATTGCTGCTTCAATTTCTTCTATACTCACTGTTCACTCCTGCTAATAGATTGTCACGCAAGTCTAACAAAAAACAATAGACTTTCAAGTCCTATGTACATTATTTTAACAAGTACTCTTGTGTCAGGACTTCAATAGAAAGCTTGCGCCTTTGCCCAACCTACCGAAACTCTGCTGTGGTTTGGGAATAAAAAATCGATTTACAGGCAAACGGCTTCATCGTTTCATTCACACGCAGAGCATGGAAATGATTTATAATTGCGTACATATTCCAATATGACGCAGAGTGTCTGTGCTTCATTCCCACGCAGAGCATGGGAACGATTTTTACTTTTGTCTTTTTTTTGACTCAGAGCTATATGCCTAACCCAGCCTACAAAATTTGATTTAAAATCTGGATACCGGATCATGTCCGGTATGACAAAAAATAAAACGGCCAATGGTATGTTAGAGTGGTTATTTTCTGGGAACAGCCCCCGAATTTATTCGGGGGGATAAATGACAGCTTATAAACAGGAAACCGTTTCAACGGTTTTGTACGATTTTCCGGGTTACGGTTTTTGCCTAACCCGGCCTACATAATTTGATTTTTGTGTTGCTTTTTTAATCAAATTCTATAACTCCGTAAAGTGAGCTTGTACAAGGCAGATCATTCCATTTTCCGCCACTATTTGTGATATTCGCGCAATCTTCATTTCCACTATTATTTGGTTCGCTACCATTCCATTTTTTTGTGGAGTTGTCAGCCCAAGTGACGCTATTTGTTGAAATATTATCTGTCAGTCCATTATCACTGGATGTAGTACCATTGTCCCAGATCCATGTTCCTTCAGTGTCGATATCATTTGCACCAATCCAAATTGCGTTTCCGTAAGTTCCGTAAAACTCGGTCGTCAGGAAAGTGTTTTCTGCTAAGGTGTTTATCGTGGTCAGATAACCTCCTAAGGCAGCTGCGGCAGCTTTAGCATTAGCATAAGTCATGGCCGAAGTTGTGATAGCGTAAGTGTGGGCGTTGTAAGTTTCAGAACCTTGAATATTTGAAGCCAATACAGAACTGAATTCAGCAGATAATGCTCCGGTTCCGTTATCATTAACCGCGGCAACCTTGTAATAATAAGTTCCGTCACTCAGACTGCTATGTGTATAGTTGTCATTGCTAATGGAAGGGATGGCAGTATCACTGCTGGTGATTCCTGAAACGTTATCCCAGTACAAAGTATAATTATCTGCCCCACTGACAGCATTCCAATTTAAGGTAATAGTACCGCTTGCTCCGCTGGCACTGACATTGTCTGGTGCAGCTAAAAGGACTAATGTTGTTGCATTGACCTCACTGGAAAGCGTTCCGGTTCCAGCTGAATTGACGGTGGCAACTTTGTAATAATAAGCCGTGCCGTTATCAAGGCTAGAGTGGGTGTAGTTGTCGGTGCTGATGCTGGTTATGGCATTGCTGGAAGTACTGACTCCAGTGGAATTGTCCCAATACATTGTGTAGCTGGAAGCACCACTTACTGCGGTCCAGTCCAAAGCAACTTGAGCTGCCGCGCCGCTGGCTGATAATCCGGATGGGGCCGAAAGTGTGGTTGACGAAGAACTGTTGTCTGAACTCGAAGCTGGAGCAGCACTTAGCTCACTGGAAAGCGTTCCGGTTCCAGCTGAATTGACTGCGGCAACTTTGTAATAGTAAGTTGTGCCGTTGCTCAGTCCAGTATGACTGTAAGAGTTTGTGCTGATATTACGGATAGTTGTGGAACTTGATGTTATGCCTGTGGTGGTTCCCCAATATAACGTGTAGCTGGAAGCTCCGCTTACCGCTGTCCAGCTAAAGGTGACTTTTGTGTCCCCTGCAGTTGTAGTAAAGTCTGAAGGAGCGGAGAGAGTTGTAGTGGCGTCTGTAGTTGACTGGTTGTCAGTAGTAGCGGTCGTGGATTCTTCTGAACTACAGGAAATGATGCTGAGACTGACAAATAAACTTAAAATGATAAATATCAAATGTTTCATATTTATAAATGTTTGGAGTTTTAGTGTTCAAACCTAAAATCACAACTGCTCATGGTTACTTAACCACAGAGATAAAGACTATGATGGATTACGGAAAAAATTACGTGCATGATGCGATTCGTCATAATATACAGAAAAAGTTAAACTGACTTTGTTAAAAAAACATTTTAGGCTACCTTCTAGCACAAATAATGTCAAGTAAAATAAGTTGTTTAGTTATCTCAGCGAGAGCACAAAGCTGCCTATGTATAAACACTGCTTCTACAATTCGTTACAAAATGATACGAAAAACAGCCTGTCATAATTTGATTAAAAGTCCGTTGTTTTGTACACTCAAAATTGATTTTTAACATAAACGTAGAAAGCTTTAGCACTCACATTCTTATGATTCTTGAAATTGAAGGATTAGATAAATCTTTTCCACAGGCCGATCACGACAAAATTGAAGTCCTGAAAAACTTAAATCTACAAGTTGCGGAAGGCGAAACGGTTGCGGTTGTTGGACAATCCGGAAGCGGGAAATCCACGCTATTGTCACTGTTGGCCGGTTTGGATCGTCAAAGCTCAGGTTCACTTCGTTTACGGGGGCAGGAAATATCCGCAATGAGTGAAGTTAAACTGACGCAATTCCGCGCGGAGAACATTGGCATTATTTTTCAACAATTTTATTTGATGCCGCACCTGACAGCGTTGGAAAATGTCTCTCTGCCGCTGGAAATGTTTGGCCACAAAGACAGTCAGCAACGTGCGCAGGAGGCTCTGCTGCAGGTTGGACTTGCTGAACGCGAGAAACATTTTCCGCATCAACTCAGTGGTGGTGAATCACAAAGAGTAGCAATCGCCAGAGCAATAGTTATCCGTCCCTCAATTTTACTTGCCGACGAACCGACAGGTAATCTGGACAATGCAACCGGAGTACAGGTCAGTAACCTGCTTTTTGATCTTGTACAGACGACAGGTATGACCTTGCTGTTGGTAACCCATAATACTGAATTGGCCCAGCGCTGTTCCAGACAGTTGACTCTTCATTCCGGAACTTTTCAATGAAAAACCCACCAGCATTTTTCTGGTTCAAACTGGCCTTGAGGGAGTTGCTGAATAATCGGCGTTTCAGTCTCTTTTTTCTTTTCAATCTCGCACTGGGTCTCGCCGGTTTCATTGCACTGGATTCATTCAAAGAATCGCTCGATAATCATCTTGGCCAAAACTCACAAGCCATTCTTGGAG
>Ga0233436_1001357_pt1 | contig 20830 bp, 36 predicted proteins | sample SI_122_August201_2_FD_182723 | JGI IMG/M metagenome (GOLD analysis project Ga0233436, IMG submission 182723) | Seawater microbial communities from Saanich Inlet, British Columbia, Canada - SI_122_August2016_150_MG | ecosystem: Environmental > Aquatic > Marine > Inlet | place: Canada: British... | reverse complement strand
TGCATCTGATACATCAATACTTGAAGCCGTTACAATCCTAGTAGGGGCAAACCCTTGTATTTCTTTGCCGTTATGGTCTTTAGCTAATAAGCTCATATTTATCCTTTGTTTTAATATCTCTTATATTTTAGCCAATTCTCATTCGTAAATCAACATTCTTAGGTTTATGGAACTGTCTTACTAAGAAATACCCAAGGGCATCATTCCAATCATCCACTGTTGAAGCTCCATTAAACTTCTCAGGCTCGCCATTCTTATCATATGCTTGTTGTTCTAATGCTTTAGTAGTTTCAGGGCATTTAGTAGTGTTTATAAGCAGTTTATTCTTACTAAGTAGGTTATTAACCGTATTGACTCTGTCTTTAACTCTACCATTCTTTCTAGGGGCATTAATCTTGAACCCAGCATTCCTAAGTATGTCTATATCTGATAAACTAGCATTAGTCTTGCCTGCATAACCTGAAGCATCAGGGTAGATAACAATATGTCTATTAGGGTATCTCTTATTAATATTAAATACTATGTCTTGCGTATCGTGTGAACTAAATTCATCTACTATATGAGTTTTATCAGCTCGTAAACTAAATACGACTGAACAACAACCGCCAATATTAAAATCTTGGCCAATGTGGATTTCTTCATAATCATTTAGTACCTCTTTTGTATTATGTTCTTTTCGGTCAAAGTATTCATATACTGACCCTTGTGTTAAGTTTACAAACTTACCATTTAAATAAGCCTCTAATAGCTCAGGACTGTATTGTTCTTTTAAACTAGCTATGTAGCTCTGTGGTATAAATTTATTATCTGTAGTCTTTGCATTGATTACTTTAAAGTGTCCACTATTAGTTTTCTCGTATAGAAACCCAAATCCCTCAGGAGTTGATACCATATCTACATTGGCACCCTCAATAGCTCTGTTACGACCTAATATCTTATCGTAAGCTGTTCTCATCTTCTCAGTAGGTAGAATATCTGCTTCATCTATAAGTGAATAACAAGTTTCATACCCAATAATAGACTCAGGCTCACTCATAGTTCTAAAGATAATAGAACTGTAGCCTTTAATGTGTAACTCTTTGTCTGACTTGTTAAGTGTGTATGTAAAGCCTTTATCTTGTAAGAATGTAGTGAATTTATCAAAAGCAATATCTCTTACTAATGAATAGTTAGGTAGATAGTAACAGCATTTATATTCAGGATACTGCATTTTTTTCATAATAGTTTTAATCATTCCTGCATCTGATTTACCTGAACCAAATCCACCAACTAAGATAGTGTTCTCTTCTGAGAATAAGAACTCTTCTTGGTGCTTTAAAAGACTAAGCTCTTGCAACTATAAACCCACTAGGTTGTAAATCTACTTCTATTGAACCCTCTACGGCTTTCTTTTGACTGAATGTGTACTTAGATACCTCTTTCCAGCAATCCTTCTTAAGTGGTAAGTCTGCTTCTTTATCTCTTGCTATATTAATCAACTCTTCTATTGGATTAACATCGTGCTTTAACAATATCTCTTCAACTGTTAATAGTTTCTTTTTTCCTTTAGCACCCTTAGGTCTTCCAGGATTACCCTTTTGAAATAAATGTGGTTTCTTTTTTTCTTCTGCCATTCGTAAACTCCTTTGTAATTATTTCGTTATTTCGTTTAGCTCTACAACTATTTTACCATCTTTTCCCCATCTTTTACTAATACTTAACTTAACTATCTGCTTATCATCATCATAAACTATCGTATTCATAGCATCTAGTATAGCTTTAGCATAGTTATCTAAGTCAGAATTGTTATTGCAATACTTACCCTCTAAGCTCTCTTTTTTCTTCTTTGACCAAGACTTAGGCATTTCTATTAAAAGCTCTATATGGCACTCTATAAGCTCTTTAATCGGGCATTGTGTGTACTCACTTAGCAATACTCCCATGTCTTCTCTAAACTGTGTATATTTCTTTGGATAAAATGTACTCCATCTAGTAACTCTAGGTCTTGAAGCTGGTACGGGATTTATATTGAACTGTAATTTCATTCTCTTCCTTAGCTATTAAAATAATCATTTCTACATTTTCTATTGCAGTATATTTGTCTTAGTGTCGTTCTACCTTTTAACTTCTTTCCACATTGGTCGCAAGGTCTACTTAAAAACTTAGTGCTACACTTTCTACCACAAAATCTACTTGTTACTTGCTTTGCTTTGAAATCTTCTTTGCATTGCATACATTTTCTATTTAAACTTCTACTTTTCATCTCTTCTCTTTCTTTAATACCCTGAACAAGGTCTACTAGGTTACAACATACCCAGCATTATTTATTATTTCATAAGGGGTTTCCTTTTCTTTAATTTAAGCTCATCTATCTTCTAATAGACTACTGCATTGTTAATTGTATTTTTTAGTAAACCTTGTTCAAGGCATCTTGTTTTTATTTTTGTATTTTTCTTTCTCTGTATCAACTACAGTCTATTACTTTTGCTACTCCACTTGCAGGTGTAGGTAGTCTAGCATCTATCATTCTTAATGTGCAATATGCTTTATCATCGTTCATAGTAACTCTATTACATAAAGTACAATCGTACTCTATGTTTTTATTTTTCTTTTTTGCCATTCTTTACTTCCATTGCTTCAAATACATCTTTACATTCTACTTGTCTTCCATCTTCAAAAGTAACTATATATTTCTTTTTATCGTAACTTGTTTGTATTACTGCTTTCATTACTTGTTCCCCCATTTTTTAATTTCATTCTCTAAATACCATTTGGCTTTCAATAAATCTTCTAATCCGTTCTTTCTCTTATGCCTACTAACATACTTAATTACATTAGAGATAGACCAACTAAACTCTCCATTATTTGCCTCTATGTATTCAAGAGGACTTATCTTTAATTCTGTATAGTGTGGTGGTTCAATATTATTGTTCATTCATACACTCCTCGAATAAATACTTATGTTCTTCAGGTATAGCTTCATACATATTCTTGGCTAAATCTCTTATTTCCCATAGTGCGTGCCTACTACTTCTTAGCTCTAGGAAGTTCTGTAAACTTCTAGCATTAATAGTCATTACTAAGGATGTCTTATATGCTTCAGGTATTAAATACTTAGCCTCATCATTAGATATGCCCTCTTTTAAAGCCTCTCTCAACTCAATCATAGCTGAGTGGTTAGTTTCATCTATAGTTTTATTACCTGTACTAACAAAGTAAGGTAACACAGTATTAACATCACTACCTAAGTTCTTAATCTCCTTAAGTGTATATCTACTGCTCTTAACACTATAAGATGCTATTCTGTGTCTTGCTAGCTCTTGTAGACAAGCTCTACTAATACCATCTATATCAAAACTATAAACTAGGTGTTCAAGCGTTGATTTGTGTTTATTCTTATTCCCTATTCTGTGAATAAGCTCCTTATCTTTCTCTCCACCATGGTCTGATTTATCTTCACTAGCCCAGCATTTTCTAATTGCTTTACTCGCTACCCATAGTGGACTATTAAATAATAATTCTACTTGCACTCTTTCTCCTTTAATTTGTTTATTACTTTCATTATTGATTGTAACTTATTTTTATTAAAACTCAATAAATATTTGTATCTTTTTGGTCTATGTAGCTTAATATTTGCTAACCATGTTTCAGTTCTACCCACTTGCTTGCTTATTTCAGAATTAGTCATATTATAAAAGAGGCATATCGACTTCTGTTCGATACTCCACTACCACAGGCTGTTGGTCTTTAAACTTTCTATCAGTAATATCTTCAGTCCAAGTTCTCTCATTAATTCTATCTTTTTTACAATGTAGGGTTCTATTCTCATCATCATCTACTGTAATAAACAAACTAACATCACTGTCGTATGATACATCCCCTGAACCTTTAAACTCTAATCTCTTTTCTCTAATATCAGTTAGAGCCATTTGATTGATTAGTAAGATTATTATTCCTAGTTCCTGAGTTAATCTAGCTAAAGTAGAAGATATTGTTGATACTTTTTGATAATCTTGTTGCTTTACATTCGTTTTAATCTTCATCATTGAGTCAATAGCAAAGAATTTAACACCCTTTTCAGCTTCATTTCTAATTATCGCTTCAATTTGAAGTAAATCATACTTATCTTGAACAATAACTAGGTTGTTATCTATTGAGCTATCTACTAGCTTGTTGCTGATTAATAAGTTCTCGTACATTTCAAAGCTAAAGAAAACTGCTCTATTATGGTTTGAGATATTCTGAATGATGTCTAATACTAAAGTTGTTTTACCTGAAAAGTTTACTCCAGCAACATTTATAAAAGAACCCTCACTAAATCCACCCATTTTATAATCAATAACTCTATGTCCTGTCTTGTATTTAATTGCTTGTGGCTTCGATTTAACTCTAGCCCTTACATCTGCTAAGGTTTCTAGTTTTTTATCTTCTGACAGCTCTACAATGTCTTGTTGGTACTCTTTGATTTTATCTTCAAAGGCTTGTATTAATTCCTCTTTAGTCATTATCTAATCTTCCTTATTTTGTGTTTTACTTTTATGTCTTCATAATATTGGTGTGCTATTTTCATTGATAAAGGCATACTTGCAATTATGTTAATCCATTCTTTCTCATATTCAAATTTAACATCTCTAATATAAGCATCTAACTTTATGTTTAATAGTGATAAAGACTCTCCCTTTTCGATACCCTCTCTAATCCTCTTTACAAGCATTTTATGAAAAGGCAATACAAAGTACACTTCATCTATTATAAATGCTTCCTCGTACAAGTATGACTCATTTAATAGTAATGATGCTATTACTGTAGACTCTATACTTCTATCATGGTTGTTTAAGTTCATTATTTCCAACCTCCATTCTTTTCTATAGGCATTATCTTATAATCTTCCATAAAAGGAGTAATTCTAACTGCAAATTCTTTCTTTTCTTTTTGGTGTGCTACATATTTACTCATTAGTGTTTCAATGTCTTCTATGTTTTTAAATAATTCTTTTCCATCTTTAGTAGTTGTTACTTTGCTAGGTATATCAACTCTACTTTTTAGTTCTTTTATAAAGTTGATGTACGGGTTTGCTTTAGTGTTATTTTTAGTATTATTCTTAGTATTACTATGTGTACCACTTATTGTACCTACTGTGGGTACATTAATTGTACCTACTGTAGTACCACTTATTGTACCTACTGTTTTTAATACATACTCATAACTATTCCCATTAGTTCTCGTTCTTTCTATTAATCCATTGTCTAATAGCTCGTGCCAATATTTAGCTAAAGTGTTTTTATTCCCAATGTTTAGTCTTTCCATAATGTCTTTGTTTCTTACATACCAACTACTCGGCTTAGTATAAAGATAAACTAACACTCTAAAAGCTCCATTAGACACATTCGCTGTTACAATATGGTTCGGGATTTGAGTAAAACTTTCTTTTATTGAGTTTCTAACTATGCTCATATTTTCTTTCGGAACATTAAATTTTAGGTTTATATGAAAAGGCGTCCTAATTCGATTTCACATTAAATAAATAACCTTAGTGAACGCCCAACCAAGAGGTCAGACATTACCGAACTAGGACGCTCACTAAAATTATCTAAAATATCTACAGCCCAGAAAGGTAGAAAAACGGACTGTAAACATTACTTTAAAAAAACAATCCGCACTACAAAAGTGCAAAAGTATTATATATCTATCTAACTTAAACTTGTATTAGTTTCTGTTAAAGTTATTCCTTGCTTTCTAGCTTCATTATAAATTAATCTTCTCATCTTCCCGTAAGCTAGCTTAGTAGGATGGTGTCCATTCTCGTACCAATACCCTTGATAGTCATTAGTTACAATTATCATTTCATTTAAAGTTGTATATGCAGTCCATATAGGCTTAGTAAAGCGAATACCTGCAACACTTGTAACCTCTGTATCTTTAAGTGCTAGCCCATAGCTCATATTAAGCTTTTCATATTTAGCTCTAAGATTAACCATTTCAAGCCTAGGTGCTATTTCTTTACACCATAATCTTTTGTCAGTTCCACCCTCGATAATAATTCGTCTTCTTTGTCCTTTAGCTATTGCTCTTAGTTGAGCAACTTTAGCTCTTTGTTTATCAGATTTATCATTTTTCCAATGCTTTGAATAGCATTTTGCAGTACAAGTGTAGTGATTTTTAGCTCTAGGCTTAAAAGTTTCTCCACACCCCTTACATTCTCTATCTTTATATATTTTCTTCTCGTACACTTTCTTATCCTTTGATTGACTTAAATTAGAACTTTTGGCTGACTCATTCCTGTATATTGTTTAATAAATAAATAAGTAAAGGCCGTTCCTTTCTAATTAAGCTCATTTACCTTATAGTAAACTACTGCGTTTTTGTCATTTTAAAGTTCTAGTTTAAATCAACCATAATCTTTTATTCCTATATCTTGTATTATCTCAACACCATCATAGCCACCATATGCTTTCTTTTTAAGCTGAACAGGTATTGGCTCTAGCTCTCCTGAATAAGGCTTAACAGCTACATCTTCTTGCTTGTACTGCTTGGCTTTGTTCTTCTTCAGCCACTCCTCTTGGAGTAGCTTTGCGTTTTCAATTTCTTTCATCTTATCCATCTATTAAAATGGTATCTCTTCTTGCCCAGACTGTTGCTGTTGAGGCGCTTGTTGTTGTTGTTGCTGGGGTTGTTGTTGCTCTTTAGGTTGAACAGATAAGCTCATAAAGTTTTTACCGCTTTGACTTTGTTTTACCCAAGCACTTAACCACATCTCTTGACCATTTACATTGATTGAACCTTTATACTGTGGTGCTTTAGGATTCTCTGTATCATTCTTAAAAAGTACGCCTCTGTTTGTGTTATCAAATTCCATCTTATTTTCCTTGTTTTAATTTTCTTCTATATCTTCTCATTGCTCTTCTACCTGACTCTCTTCTGCACTCGTCACTGCAAATTGTATTTCGCCCGTGATTTGGTGTAAAAAAGTGTCCACATACTTTGCAAAGTGCCTTATCTTCTGAGCTAAACCAACTCGCTATCATTTCGAATAGGAATGTCATTATACTCTCCTTTTGTTTACTTTAATCTTTGAAGCCGTGTCTTCTACTTTAATATCGTGAGTTTGCCACTCAGCATATCCATCATTAACTAATATGTCTTTTTGTTCTGCTGGCGTTAAACTACATTCAAAGCTTCTAGTCTGCTTCATATAGCCCTCTTTTGGTTTAGTCGTAGTAATACTGCTAAAACCATTTAAAGTTGCTTCTAGCTTATCTATACCATTTTTAGATAGGTATTTGCTACACTCAATGCTTGCTTTATCTTTTTTATCTTTCAATTCCTCCTTTGCTTGTTTTAGTTGCTCAATATAATTATCTAGCTTTTCAATATCATCATCAAAACCTGTTAATCCCATAATGATATAATCAGATAAGCAACTCATTGGTAAATTCTTTCCTTGTATCTCTGATACTTTCCAATCTAATACCGACTCAATATCTCCTGCTGTCTGCAATGCTGTTTTCATTTCTACTAACATTATTTATCCTTGTTCTCTAATATCCATTGACATGACTTAAACACGGCTTCTGGTTCTGTGGAGCTAGTGTAGTCATCTATTAGTTTTAACTTAATACTACTATAATCTTCATGCCAATAAGTAATAGTGCTAAATAAATTATCTTCAGTTACTGTATACCATTTGTCATCTATTAAATATGTTCCAAATGAATATCCCTGTTCATAAGCCCATATTCTACACTTGTTCTGCAATTTGTAGATGTTGATAGTCCTACAATATAGCCTACTTCCTACTTTTTCAATATATTCAATCTCATTAGGCTGAAGCTGTTCGTCAATATCAAGTTTACAACCTAATACTTCACTTAATAATTCTTTACTAATCATTAGAACGGTAGCCCTCCATTATTTTGGTATGGTTGTGCTTGTCGTGCTTGTTGCTGTGGTCTATTCATTACTGACTCGCCATCATCATCTAAAGCCTCTAAACTATAAAAGCTAACCAATAGCCCTCTTCTCCCGTAAGTGTGGCCAGCTATAAGTTGTTGCATATCATTCTTTGTTAATATTACTTGCAATGTAGATGTTAATGTTTCTCCTGTGTCTACATCTGCAACAGTAAGCGTGAGCCATTGACTACCACTTTCTGTGACCATAGAGCTTATAGTGTGAGTTAGTCCCACTTCAAATTCTATTGGTTCTACTAGCTTCTCAATGCTATTTATATCAGCATAGTTTGATTTAAAAAAAGGATTTTTACTGTCTTTTTTAATCCCATCTATCTTATTTCTTAATAGTCCTATTTTTTTATATATTGTATTTGCCATTAAATCATCTCCTCTTTGTATTTTTCTATTTCTATTATTTGCTCTTCAAAAGATAGTCCCTCTAAAGAACCTAGCCCATCAAAAGACTGTGATATTTGAATAGAGTACCCTGACTTAGAATATTTATCGTAAGTCTTATTGTAGTCTTGAATTGACCAATCTGCTGTGCTGACTGTTTTAGCTAGTCCTGTTTTCTTATTTGTAATGATTAGCATAATATCTCTCCTTTTATGTATTCTGATAGTTCTTCAGTAAAATCAAAACCATCATAGTCTTTTGCTAAATCCATCAGGTAGTTTATCTCTTCAGTTATAGTATTAAAAGACAATTCGTGACTTTCAATTAAAGTTTCAAAACTTCTCTCTGTTTCTTCATTTTTTTTCATATAATTATTTAGGTCTTGTTCTACTCTATCCATTACAGTATCCAATCACTAAATTCGTAAAGTTTGTTATCTAGGTATTCAATCGCTCTGATTATTGTTTCCATCTTGTTCTCCTTTTGTTGTAAAAGTATTATCGTATTACTTGACTTAAAGTCTTCTTAATTTGATTATCAGATAAAATAAGGAGTGTTTGTAGTGTTACTAAATGAAACAAGGGAGGAGAAGAAACCCCTTGTTATGGTAGCTAGAGAATATGTTAAAAATCTTTTGTGTGTAAGGAGAAAATGAAAGTTTTGTTGTAGTTTCTCTCTAGCTGTATATATTATATCTAAATTAGATAGACCCCTGCACTATTTTTATAGTGTGTTTCGCAATACTCCCTAGCTGATATTTGAATATCTCCACCCTGTCCTGTTTCTACTGATAGTAAGATAAACTTTCTAGTCCTATCTAGTAGGTTGTGGTCTAAAGATATTACATCTCCGACTTCTAACTCAGCATTCTTAACAGTAGTTGCAAAGCTTATAGCTAGTGGTGCTTGTTTAATTCTGTTGCCCTCACCATCTTCAGTATATCTCATAGAATTTAATGTTATCTCGGCTAGTTTATTCGCTTGTAGAGAATTAGTAACCCCTTTAATGTCTAAAGTTTTCACGTTAGATTGTCCATCCATCGCAATCAAGTCGCTATCTTCTTTACTCGCTTTAGCACTTAACCAATTATCATTAGGCTCAATATATTTTAGCTCTATTTTGTTTGCTATCTCTTGAAATCCTTTCATAGACACATTAAGTGATCCATTTAGAATATCTCCTACTGTTAATGCTTTCGCTACTGAAGACCCCTTTTCATCTATTTTTAGCTTCCACTTTCCTTGGCTTAATACTATTTGCCCTCTACAAGTAGCTAAAATATCTACAATACACGACTGTATATTTCTTTGGCTATTAAATACAATATTAGATGAATATCCGTAAGAGCTACACTTTTGCGAAGCATTTATAAAGCTAGGATAATCAATAGATATTGGTGGTATATTTAACCCTTTAGTTAGTAGATTCAATACTTGACTTGCAGGATTATACGAATAATCTCTTTCTAGCCATTCAACATTCCTAATTTCTCTAATTTCAACCTCTAGGTCTGACCCTGTTCCACTCCCCGTAAATATAATATCCCAATAGTCCGACAGCTCTTCCTCTGAATACCAATCTAGGGCATCACTATTGTCTAAAGTTATCCAGCCCTCATATCCTGCTGACACAACTACGGGGTCGCCAAAAGATGTTCCATCGGCATCCTTGGCAAATATTCCCAATCCAATATCTGTCTTAATGTAAATCTCAGCACTTATTATTAAAGTCTGATTGCTAGGAGATGTAGAATTGAATTGAATTCTGTTGTCCATATCTAATGATAGATTATCTCCTGCAACTCTGTATCCTGTAGTTGAGATATTGCCATCAAATAAATTAGACTCGCTAGAGCTACTAGAGGAATAAGTACCACTAGGAAAGTAGTAAATATTATTATTTACAACATCATCTTTAATGTCGTTTATTTTTTGACCTTTTACTGTTGCTGTTATTGCGTCTAGTTGTGTATGCTTATTATCTGTAGCATCATATTCTTGGTGTACGGCAATAAAAGCCACATTTGGTGGAATAATAAAATTATCATTTGCTAAATCTGCATTTTGTCCATTAATAATGTCGCCTGCTTCATTCTTGGCAAATTCTGTAGCTGTTAATGCCGTTCCTGAGTCGCCTGAAGTATGGTATACCCTGCAATGGGCATAAGTAGTAGTAAAAGCAAAATTTCCCTTGTAGGACATTTCATCTTCCCCTGCATATAAAGTAATAAAGTTTTCTAGCTCTCCCTCTGACAATACTTGAATTGCCCAATAGTGCTTATTATTTGAGCTTCCCCCGTAATTATTAGCAGTTTGGAATATAATATTAGAACCTACTCTATTTTCACCAAATATAATAGGTACTGCCGACACATTGTCCTTTTTAGTTTGTAATTTTTGACCTGCATAAGCATCTGTCCCTGCCATATCAGGCACTTTAGGGGCTAGTGCTGAACCTGCTAGCGAAGCCCCGATTAGTGTTATTGTTGCAGACCAGAGTGAGACGCCTACAGAAGCAGAATAAGCACCAGCCATACCTGCCGTAAAACCTCCTGCCCCATACATTAGCCCACCTGCTAGACCACCACTAAAGTATATTAATGCCATTCCTGCAACTACTTTTACTGCTTTACTCATCTCGTACTCTCATTATTTTATCCTTTTTTTCTATATCAACTAAGCAAGGCTTTCCACTTCTTAGTTTTAGTGTCATATACTTGTATTGATTAATAGCAATTCCTATACTATCTTTAGTTAATATTATATCGTTTTCCCGTGCAAAAGGCACAGCATCACAAAAGCTCTCAAAATAGCTGTAGTGTATTTTTCGGGCTAAATACTTACTTGCGTTTATGCTGAAGTGCTGAAAATCAGCCTCGCTATAACATCTCCATTCACTAGGTATTCTATCTCCATAAACAGACTTTAATCGCTCGTAAGAGTAACTAAAGCAATTATGCTTAGACATCTTTTAATCTACCCCAATAAACTGTTTCTGTAATAGCATCTACTACTGAAGTAAACTCATTCTGATTATAAGTTCTGCTTGGATATGGCTTGCTCCAATTTGTAAATAGTGAAGTTAGTGTGGCACTTAACGACTGCTCTGTAGCATTAAAAGTATCAATAATCCCCTCAAATAGCGTATAACTGTCTTTACTGATTGAAGATATATCTAGCTTAGGGTAAGTGTCTAAATTGTCACCATAGCCATACTCGTAAGCTTCAGCATCTATTGTATCACTAGGAGGTGTATATACAACTCTTGTTATTTTGCATCTGTTGTTTCTCCACTCGCTTGCAAAAGCTTCAGAAGTTAAAGCCCCACTTACATTATCTATTGAAACATTTATTGAGTCTGACTGCATTGAGCCATCCTCTGAAAGTTTATCAAAAGTAATAGCTAGTGGAGTGTATTCTACTCCCCCGTCATTTACGAATATGTCGTGGTCTGTAAATCTCAATGTTTCTTTGAAAGTTCCATCAAGATTATACATATCAAATTCAAACAAGTGAAGTATTGCTATTGCATCATTGTTTCTTGCATTGTTAGTTATCGTTTTACTCATTAATTAACCTCCATAAAGTCTGCCGTACATTGGTATAGCCCATCTATTCTCTTACTGTATTGGAAACTATCTTGTGAAAATCTAGCATTTGTTGCTCCCTCTAGGCTTCCATCAAACAAAATATAATCATCTTGGTTTTCTAAATAGCTCTCTTCTATGTACGGTAGAGCAAACCCAAATGAAGGCATACCAAATTCGCCCATCAATCCAGACTTTTTTCTATAGAATGTAAGTAGCTTTAGAAAATCAGACTCACCTAGCACCCAAGATAAGCCCCAAGCTTTCTTTAGTCCTTTATCTTTAATGTGTCTACCTGATACCCCAATATTACTCGCTATTGACTGATTAAAATATTTATATATAACTTGATAAGGCTGGGCATCATCTAAAACACTCATAAAGTCTTGATTAGTAGAAGCTGTCGGAGTATATGTACTAGACTCAGCAAACAAGCTTTGATACTCTGTGAAGTTAAAGAATACACTACTTAATAGTGTTATCTTCCCTGACAAGACATTTAACTTGCCAGCAATCGCTGAGAACTCAAAGTCTTTAAATATATATACTTCAGCCTCATTAGTCATTAACTGACTTCTTTTGTCTATGTCATTATTAAATAGACATTTGAAAGTGTTGGCATAATTACTCTCATAAGCCTTCTTAAGAAATTCAAACTTAGCTAAAGATATATTATTATATGTAAGGGATATTTCAAAAGAGGGAATAGAACCACCTACTATTCGTTGCTCTTTTCCACTATCAAAAGTTAAAGCCTGACCACTCTTAACATATTCCTCTATCTCATAGTGACTGTGTTTATCAAGCAGTATAGAGCTTAAATCATTCATTACACTACCTGCTTAATTGTTTTTCTTACACTTCCATTGGTCTGTAAACTTCTGTTAATAATTCCCTCAATAGTGTTTTTATTCCCTACTAGATAATTATTAAATGATGCACTATCAATAGCCGTAACATTAAAATTAATCTCAGCAGTAGTAACACTCCCACTATCTCCACCAACAGACTGCCCTGCATTCATAGCTTTAATTGCTTCTTGATTTTTAGTTGCTCCTGCTCTATTTACAACTGCTTCACCAACTTGTAGTTTAGCAATTCTTTCATCACTTCTAATTGAACCGTCGTGGTGACTAGGCATACCTATAAAACCACCTGTATGCTTTACTTCAGATGTTCCTGTATGAAGACCAAAGAACGAGCCTATATTTGTACCTGTAAATGCTCCTACTAAGGCCTGCTGTACTCTTATTTTAACCAGCTGTGCAATCACACCTTTAGCAAAGTCTTCAAAAGCTAGCTTCCCTGTCATTACAAATTTAGTAATAGAGTCAGCCATACTATTAATAGTGCTATCGTGAAATGCTTTCGACTGCTTTAATGCTTCTTGCTTATTCTTTTCTGCCTCTCCAGTTGCCCTTAATTCTTTTTCTTTATTAGCAATTATTTTGGATGTTTTTGCATCTTCGACAGCTACTTCTTCTGTTAGCATTGCTTTTCTTTTTTCTAATTGAAGTAAGTTTTGTTCTGCTAATCTTCTTGATGCACTTATTTGCCCTTTAGTTCTTTCTAAAGGATTCCAAGATTTTAATGGTGCTTCTGCTTCCTCAGCCCTAAGCTTTTTAACTGCTTCTGACTGTTCTTGTATTTCCATAGTAAGCTCTTTCATATCTAAAGCAGTCATTGTTTTCATACTTCTGATAATCTTACTTAGCCCATTATTTACAGCATCAATCCAGCCCCATTTATTAATAGCATCCAAAGCTGTTGCCCCTAGCATAACTAAAGCATTAGTTGACCTAGTAAGCGTTTGGTCTAGCTTTGCCCCTGCTGTATCTTGAAACTTCTCATTAACACCCTTCGTTGCCTCTTCTACTGCTCTTAATTTATCAGCTAAAGAAATAGATGTTAAGTCTATCTTTCCATATTTCTGCTCTAACACATCAACGATAAAGCCTTGTGCTTCGCCTGTCTTGTTTAGCATAATAAGATTGTCATTTAAAGTTTCAGCACTCTCGTGTGGATAAGCTCTACCCAATGCAATAGATTGTTCTGTTAGCTTTTTAATTTCTCCTGAAGATAAACCAGCAGTTTTACCTGACTGAACAAATCCCGCAATCATTTCTTGCGTCATTCCTGTAGCATTAGATGTTGCTTGTATATAAGACTTCATACCATCAGACATTCCGAATGTAGCTTTAGTTAAGTCTCCAGCTTTGCTTATAGCGACTCCCATAATTGCCACAGCACTTGTTATACCACCACCAACAGCTAACCAACCCGCTTTCATTCTTGAAGATGTAGCTTTAGTTGTTGAGCCTACGGCTTCAGTTGCTTTCTCTACTTTGCCTAATTCTACCTTAGCTTTTTTACCATTGACTGTAACATCAATTACTAAGTCTTCATTATTCGTCATCATTATCCTTTTCTAGGTTATTCATTACATCTGTATTCATAACAGTAGCAATGTAAGTTGCTAACTGTGCAGGTAACTTGCTAATTATATCAAAATGCTGTGAGTTTGTGTGCGAGAACATTCTCTTCCCATTTTTATCAAGAGCTTTCTCCAATATTATGTGAACAGGGTATAAGTGTTCTTGTTTTTCATAGCTAACTGTCTTAGTTCCATTGTCGTGCATAGATGTTACCGTCTTAACACACATCTGCTCAATTCTGGCTTTTTCTAATAGTGTTAAATAATTATAGTAAAATGTAAACTCTTTCTCTTTTAGTTTGAATTCAATAGTTTGTAGCGAGTCCTGAGATTTAAGTATCTCTTGTAGTAGTAAATCAGTCATATTATCCCCTTAACTTAATAAAGCCCTCTAAAGAGGACTCTATAAATTAAGCTAAAGCCGATTGAGTTAAAGCACCTGTGCCCTCGAATGAAAATGAAACTTCAATAATTCCATTTACATCATTAGTAATAGGCATACTTGTAACTAAAACACTTCCACTAAACTTCTCAGAAGTACCAGCACCACTTGCTGATGTTAATAATTCAACTGCAACAGATGAACCACTTGTAACTCCTGCGATTAAGTTAGCTTGACCTGAGTCAGCTCCACCATCAAACAGAACTGTAATTGAACCAGACCAGCTTTTTAAAGTTGCTTCTGACTCTTTCCAACCAGCTGAACCAAAGTTAGTAGTATCTACTGTTTCTTGTGATACGTCTAAAGACCAAGCTTTAGCTTCACCAACAGCAGTACCGCCAACAGTACAACTTCCTGAATATCCTTTAATTGCCATATTAATCTCCTATGATAAATATTAATGTAATTAGATAACCTCGTTCTTGCTTTTCAACATCAGCTGTAGCAGAAACGATTATATCACCATTGTCATTTGAACCACTTATAATTCCCTCTATTTTAGCTACAGAATAGCCTCTAGTGGGTAAAAATAATTCATAAACTTTTGTAGACTCAGTTACTGTATTCCCAAGTGTAGTTAATTCTTCACTTATCGCTACAGACTCTTCTACTAATCTAAACTCATTGCCATTAAGAGTGTCTTTCTCAGTATATCTGAACCCCAGACCCTTTAAGTATGGTATCATTTGTTAAGTACCACTTGCCCTAATGATTGAGAATCCTCATCATCTTCTATTACCCCATCACCATCAGTATCATAATCAGCTACTAGAGTATTAAACTCTTCCTCGTATCTTTTCATAAACTCTAGGTAATTAATGTAGTAAGTGTCTTCATTATCTGCATCTTGCATTTTAGCTTGACAAATATGTGCAATAGTTCTATTTAAATGTAACTCTCTTAAATGTGCAGGAGTTAAGAAATTCTCTATGTCATAACCTTTTTTTCTAAGGTCATTCTCGATTATTTCACTTGCTCTATCAGAAGCAGGAATATAAGATAAGAATAATATTGCAAATACAGATGTATTGTCAACCGTACTATCTAAAGTGTCGAATGTAAATGTTCCTACATTAGCTGAAGCATAGCCTGTAATAATTCTATCTATTCCTGCATTGTCACCACTTAGAAAACAAATATAAGCACCCTCAGTAGACTCTTCGTCCAAGGCTTTAAATTGTTTATTCTCTAATGTAGTAGTAGACCCACCATCAGCCTTACCGATTAGGTCAGCTGTTAAAGGTGGCAAAACTGAAATTATTTCAGCATTAGTTAGTGTTAGATGTGCCATTACTTAACCTCTAAAGAATTAAGTAACTTCATAACATCAAATACTTTTTTAGGTAGCTTAAGGTCTTCGCCAGCTTCCCATTTGTATTCAACGCCATTAAGTAAGTGTGAGCCTTTTGAAAGACCCACTAGCTTATATGATTTAGCAGTAGTTTTCTTAGCTACTGCCTTTGGTTCTACTGCCTTACTCATACTATGCTCCTGTAATTACTCTTACAGCATTCTCATCAATAATACCATATTTAATGATACCATACCAACCAATATTAACAGTTCTTCCTAAGTTGTCAGTACCATCAGTAATTCTTAACTCTGGGTTCATGCCAACAGCTTTACCAAGTGCATTCTTACCGAAACAAGCAACAGTACCAGCAGTAACATTTGCATCTTCAACGATAGTGAATCCCTCTAAAGCTCCAACGATACCATTTAAAGCATCACCAGCGTTAGTGTTTTGAACGATTGTTTGGTAAGCATCTTTGATGTCAGAAACTTGTGCAGGGTTAACAAACGCTACAAATCTTCCATCTTCAAATTTAGAGATACCAGCTGTAGATAATGCTTGATAAGCACTTCTAAGGTCACCTTTAGCTAAAGTACCAGTAGTACCAGCAGAAATAGTGTTAGTTCCAGCTTCAACAGCATTAAGACCTAATTTATCAGTAGTTTCACCTAAGTTCATACCAACTAATTCAGCTGATGCTAAATCTGCTTTACCAGCTGTAGCAACATTTGCTAAAGAAGTAGAAGTAATAACTGAACCGTACTCACCTAAAGTAAGAGTCTTTTTAGTATCTGTCATTGTTGATGAAGTTGCTTCAGTACCATCTGTTAATTCAGTTGTTGCTGGAGAAAGTCTTGAGAATACTGTGAACGCGATTGAGTTCGCCATATTGTCTTCTCTGATTGTTGTGAACGCATCGATTTTGTTGTAAGCTGAACCTGAAACGATTACTGCTTGACTCATTAAATCAACTACTGAGTCCGATAAAATTGCTTTTGTATTTACTGCCATTGTAAATTCCTTATATTATATTTATATTTCTTTTTGTAGGGCATAGATTTCAGCCATTGTCTTAGCACCTTTAACTTTAGAATTAAAGTCAGGAGCTTGTGGATTGTTGTTAGCACTATCCACTCTTAATGGTTGAGGTTTATTACCACCTTTGAATAAATGTGCTTCTTTTTGTTTAAGTCCATCTATCCATTCGTTCATATTAAAATCTTCTTGCTGTTGTGCTTCTTGAAGCTCTAGCTTAAAGTATTTTGGTTTATCAACATCATATTCATTGACAATCTTTTCAAATTGTAAATCATCTTGTTGTTGTTTCATTTGAGATTGTAGTTGCTCGTTCGACTGTCTTAACTCACCTAATGCTTCGTTTAATTCTTTGTTGCCATTCTTAGCACCTCGTTTATACGCATCATTGATTAGTGTATCAATCTTAGACTGTTCTATCTCTACCACCTTTGTTTCTACTGCTGGTGTTGCAGGTTGTGTTATTTCAGTTTTAATCTCTTCAGACATTTGAGTATACTCCTTTTTTGTAAAAGTATTAAATTGTAGCAAGTTATTCACATAAAAGTCAATACAAGTGAATAAGTAAGTGAATAAGTCTTACTTTGTTTGCTTCTTGTAGTAGTTTTTCACTATCTCTAATAGTCTATCTTTTTGCTTTGTAGATAATCCAAAGAACTTTCTCTTATTAGTTACTTGATTATGGTAAGCTTTTTTATTCTCACTAGATGAACCAAAATATAATCTAATCCCATTCTTTATCTTCTTAGATGTGATACTGTGAAGCATATTGCCTGTTTGAGTTAAATTTACTCTACTAGACCCATAATGTTTTGATTTATACTCTTTATAGTCATCGCTATACTTAGTAAAAGAAGACCCTTTATAGTCTTTACCTGACTGAGTTCTTTTCTGTATCTCAGTAATAGTTTCATTTGTAGCCGTCCCTAATCCTTGCTTTAGATTATCAACAGCCTTTTTGTATTTGCCAAAGTTAGGCTTTTTCGTAATTTTCATCTTCAGCCCAATCTTTACTAACTAGATAAAATCTATGTCTACAGTTAAATTCTCTGTCTTCATCTCTTTCATACTTGTTCTTTTCAGCTGTTGTGTAGTATTTGTTAGCTCTTAATAGTTTTGAACAGAATGGTCTTGTTTTGCCATCTGATACACCTACATATACCCAAACACCATCTTCATCAGCACTTCTTACATTAATCACTTCTTGTTGATAATTAGTAATAGCAGTTCTAGCATAAGTCTTAGAGTATTTAGCCAATCCTGTATCTTTTATATCCTTAGAGATATTAAGTGCCATCTGACTAACACTAGCATCACTAATAGCATAGTTGTATAATTGCTTCTTAACTGTCAAACCTATGTCATCACCTATCTTTAAAAAGAACTCTTTGTGCATAGATTTAAGTATGTTTATCTTAGTTAAATCAGACTCAGTAAATGCAGTAGCTAATCCTACTGTACTAAAAGCCTTTAATGTATTATCATATACATCATCAAAGGATATATCTACATATTCAGACACTAATTCATAGTAGCCTGCTTCAGATAATATCTCCTGCCATACTAATTCATATTCAAGTACATCATTAGCATTAAGCCCACTTAGTCTTGCAGTAGCTAAACTAATTATATTGGCAAATACAGCATCAAAGCGACTATCAAAGCTAGTATACAGCTGTTGAGCCGTATCCTGCTGTTTATTATAGACTTCGTTTAGAGTCATCTTATAGACCTAATTTAGCTCTCGTGTCTTCAGAACTAATAGCTCCTGCAGTATTAACCTTATTGTATAAAACATTTCTAGCTGATAAGTTAGCTTCTACTTTTAACTTAGCATCTAAATCTTCTAAGTCTGGATTGTCCTTTTGTAATATCTCAGCTGGTGAAGTTAATCCTAAATCAATTCTGTCTTTATCTAATGATATTTGAGTAGATTGGTCAGTAGGGTATGTAGGTTCTTTAAAGTCAATAGCAAATTCACCACTTAAAGGCTTACTGTAATATTCACCAATAACAACTAATAGATTGAATAGTTCTTTTTCGTATACTCTGAAGTCTTGTTGTTGCTCTTGCGTAAACTTATCTAATTTAATGTTTTCCATTTGTAAGGCAAAACCTGAAGATACACTACTAGTCATTCTAAATTGGCTAGGAGATACACCATAATTAACTGCTAATTCATTACCTAGGTCTTTAATTACTGTATGTAGTTGGTCATAGTTAGACTGCATATCAAGAACAGAAATCTCTGTATTGTCACCTGATAAAGTTAAAATAGATAAAGGGTCTAGCATTTGACCATTAACACTATCAATTCTATCTCCACTACCTACTAGCTGTTTAAATGATTGTGACTTGATAATATGATTAAGGAATGTTCTATGTACTGATAAATCTAATGTACCGTGAACTAAATCATCTCCTGTGTATGTATCAAAGAAATTCTCATCTCTCCAGCCATTATGCATAAATACAAAAGGTAAGATGCCAAAAGGATTAATCATTTCCGGATTATCTTCAACAGGTACTATTCTATCTTCACCTTCAGTTCTTTCAATGTAGTAATGATTTTCTTTTGACCAATAAGCCCATTGCTCTACTTTATTGTCAATTCTCTTAACAAAGTATCTAACAGCTTCTACTTCACCATCTACATAATCAACTTCAGTCTTGTGAGGTTGTCTAATCATTAGTTTAGGTTGCTCTTTAGCTGAGTCCCAACCAACTTGCAGGATAACATCATTAAAGGCATTTAAGTATCTGTTTGCTTGAGCCATAGTCTTATCAACTCTAAGTGTTGAGTATAATTCTTTAACATCATCTTCAACTTCTCTTTCAACTCCATAGCTGTAAACATTACTAATAGTATTTATTACTTGCTTGTATATGTTTGTATTAGTGTGTAGCTGAACATCTAATTTAAGCTCTGCAAAGCTTGTATAGATTTGCCCTAGCTTATTTACTACTTGTGGTGCATAATTATCATTATACATCTCATATCTAAGTTGAAACTTGTTTTGTCTTTTAATTTCGTTCATTGTTATCCTTTTATAAACATTTTAATTTGTCTTTCCCATCTATTAGGAGTTTGAGTGTAAGCCTTGCTGTCTTTCATCTCAGCCCCAGCTTCTTCCCAATTCTCAGCCTCTATTGCCTTAATTGCTTTTTTAAACTTATCAAAACCAACTAAGCCTAGCTGATATACCATACTGATTATAACATTTTTTCTTGCTGGTGATAAATACCTGAACCAATAGTAGTTTCTGATAAGGTCAAATTGTATATCTCTTACTCTTTCAAATAGAATTAAATTAGCTTCTGCTTTAGTAATATAAGTGAAACCATAACCGAATGTAGGAATATTTAGAGTATCAAGATAGGGTTTAGACTCAAACCCCTCCTCATCTTTTAACAATGTAGTTATAGTATCTAGCTCCATTACTTAGCCATTCCTATTTGTGAGGCTATATATAAAGCTGAAGCACCAACTAATACTAAAACAAATCTTTTCATTAGTGCAGTAGGAACACCCTCAATAACAGATAGTCTGCCGTCAAGTTTAGCTTGCTTCTCTTTCATATAAGTCATATCTTGCTTCAAGCTGTCGCATTCGTGTTTAGCACATAAAGTTTCTTTTAGGTCTTTTGCCAACTCTTTGACATCTTTAGTTAAAGTACCAATGTTTTGCGTATTCACTTTAGTTGCTTCCACC
>Ga0233436_1001355_pt1 | contig 20859 bp, 17 predicted proteins | sample SI_122_August201_2_FD_182723 | JGI IMG/M metagenome (GOLD analysis project Ga0233436, IMG submission 182723) | Seawater microbial communities from Saanich Inlet, British Columbia, Canada - SI_122_August2016_150_MG | ecosystem: Environmental > Aquatic > Marine > Inlet | place: Canada: British... | reverse complement strand
GTCAGAGGTTTTGGGGTGATAAAGATGCTAAGCAATGCATCTAGTTATTTGAATGGAGCTATTATTCCTGTAGATGGCGGAAGGACGTCTTGGTAGTCAATAGCCTGATTGAATAATTATATTTTTTACTGTATAAAACTATAAAAGTTTGGCTCAGGTTTTTAAAAATAACAGCAAGTTTATATATGATTAATAACATATTAGGTAAGTACAAATGGACCTTGTGCGGTGTTAATTATTTGTTAGCTAGCAAAGATGGCAAGAAAACAAGTAGCTACAATAATATTTTTGTTATCTATTCAGTGTACATAAGGTCATTATTTAGACTGATTTTTTATTTTGTAGAGCAATTTTTCATAAAAATTGATGATAATTACATAGTAAAAGACCATATTGTTTTGGAGGTAGATAAATCATATAGGCATAAAAATTTATATAGATTAGGGCTAAGTGAATCAAAAATAACTAAAATTAAAGTCTTCAACCGTGCAGATACCATGAAGTTCCAGAGAGTTGGTGTAGGTGAATTATTGAGGCAGTTTGTTATTACACTGTCTGAATTTAATTACATGATATCATCGCATCAAAAATATGAAATAAAGATAAATATAATACGTAATGCCCCATTATTTATACCGATTTATACATACTTATTTTGTTTTTTTAAAAAGATTAAGCGTGCCAACCCAAAATGTGTTGCATACACAGGTGGAGGGATATCTATAGCTACTAATGCTTGCATATCAGCAGGTATCAGTAGCACTTATTTAGCGCATGGGTCTATTGAGAAGGTGTATTATGCAGCATTTCCAAATTTTTCGTCAGTATATGTGTATAGCGATGAAGAAAAAAAGTATTTAGAAAGTACTCAGATAAGTGCAAATATTTATGTTTATCCATATGATTATTTGAATAAACATAATAAGTTGGTTATACTTTTCCTTAACATAGAGCTAGCAAACGACTATACTGCTCTAACTAAATTAGTGAATTTCTTTAAATTTTTTAAATATCATGTGTATGTAAAAATACACCCTGTCGATAATTACAATACAGATCTAAAAGACTGGATCAGAAATCTTAATTTACAGGTTATTGATAATAAAAAATATTGGGACGCATCAAGCATTATTAAGCATCTAAAACCTAGTTATACAATAGGGTCTCTTAGCACGTCATTATGTGAATCTTTGAAAATGGGCGTGATTCCTATTAATATTCCAAGTGTCCCCGCTGATTATTATGAATTTTGGAGGGATGCTTTGGTTTATCCAACTGAAAAAAGAGCGTTATCATGGACTTCAGAAAAAGATATTATTAGGTCAATTATTTCAGAAGAGGTTTTATATAGTGATATTTTGGAATTATTAAAAAATAGATAGCACATTGATTAAAAAGAATACAAAACGCATACTAGTAATAATTGATTCATTGGGATATGGAGGTGCAGAGCGCCTACTAGTCTCTTTGTTGCCAAGGATCGCACGTGATGGTTTGCATGTAGATGTTGTGACATTGCTGATAGATATTTCTTTAATGCCAGAATTAGAGAAAGAAAAAATAAATGTAATGCCGTTGAATGCTACTAACAGATGGTCTTTTTTTAAAATATTAAAAGATCTTAGAAAAATTGTAAAAGGCAATAGTTATGATGTTGTATGGGGACATCTTTATTTTGGAAATCTTTACTCAGCTACATTGGGGTACTTATTTCCAAAACTGAGGGTAATTTGGACGCTTCACTCCCCTGGATATAGCAACAACCCTCAAAAAAAATTTAAGCATAAAGTAAAAGTGTGTATTGAGAAATTCATGGGTCACAATAGGGTTAATCATATAGTCGCAGTTTCTAAAGCAGTTTCGAATGATTACAGGCATACCACCAAATGGAAATCAATATCTGTTATTTATAATGGCATAGATTTTTCTAAGTTTCCAACAGTCATATCTAAAAAAGTAGCCTCAAACACTAGGGCTAAGTATGGAATAAAAAAATCAGACATCTTGGTCGTTACTCCCGGTCGATACGCTCCTGAAAAAGGGCATAAATTTATGATTGAGGCATTAGAAATACTAAATACTAAATATAAGATACAAGCGCAGTGGATTTGTGTTGGTAGCGGTAATTTTAAGGAGCATATCGATAAGTTGGCGAAGTCTAGTAATTCAAATGATAATATTCATTTATTAAACGCCTTGCCTCATCAAGACCTACTCTCATTGGTCCAGTCTTCAGATCTAGTTGTCATACCGTCTATTAGAGAGCCTTTTGGAATTATAGCTGTTGAATCAATGGGGCTAGGAATTCCAACCATGGTGTCGTATGTCGATGGTTTGAGAGAGGTTTCTTTTGGCGATATTGAGTCACCTAATAATATTAGGCCATGCAATAGTGTGGATATGGCTAAGAAAATTTTTGTTATGCTAAACGATAAAAAGATTAGAGAGAAGTTAGTTGTTTTTGGTAAAAATAGAGCTATAGATTTATTCGATATACAAAAATCTGCCGATAAGTGGAGTGATCTTTTGAATAAGGTGTAAGATTTATATAATTCAACTAGTTGTTTGAATTAAGAAAATGTTAATTTACAAAATAGAAAAGTATTGATATATGAAAGCTGTTATTTTAGCCGGTGGGCTTGGTACACGTATTAGTGAAGAGACAGATATAAAACCAAAACCCATGATAGAAATTGGCGGCAAACCAATTCTATGGCATATTATGAAAATGTACTCCACTCATGGCATTAATGATTTTGTAATATGTTGTGGTTATAAGGGGTATGTTATTAAGGAATATTTTGCCAATTACTTTCTTCATCAGTCAGATGTAACCTTTTGTATGAAAAAAAATTCTATGGAAGTACATCAGAAGCGTGCAGAGCCGTGGATGATTACTTTGGTTGATACAGGTGATAATTCTATGACAGGTGGAAGATTAAGTAGAGTTGCAGAATACGTAAAAAATGAAGAGGCTTTTTGTTTTACTTATGGTGACGGAGTATCAGATGTAAACATTACAAAGCTAATAGAATTTCATAAAAAACACGGTAAAGATGCAACGCTTACAGCTGTATACCCACCAGGTAGGTTTGGTGCATTAGATATACAAGATAATCAAATAAAACGATTCACAGAAAAACCTAAAGGTGATGGCGCCTTGATTAATGGTGGTTTTTTTGTACTTTCCCCAAAGGTCTTAGACAGAATTTCTGGTGATGATTGCACTTGGGAGCAAGAGCCGTTAAAAGGCCTGGCTAAAGACGACAATCTGATGGCCTTTACACATGAAGGGTTTTGGCAGCCTATGGATACATTAAGAGATAAAGTGTATCTGCAAGAGCTATGGGATGAGGGTAACGCCCCTTGGAAAACTTGGTAATTAAGAGTGATTGATCGAGCATTTTGGCAAGGAAAGCGCGTTTTCTTAACAGGCCATACTGGCTTTAAAGGGAGTTGGCTTTCTTTGTGGCTGGCTTCACTTGGTGCAGAAGTTAAAGGCTATGCACTCAACCCGCCTACTTCTCCCTCTTTGTTTGATGAGGCAAAAGTTGGCAAAGTGATTGACTCTCAAATTGGCGATATTAGAGACCAAGACGCACTCTACGAGAGTATGCTTGAGTTTAATCCCGACATATTAATACATATGGCAGCACAACCATTGGTGAGATATTCTTATGATGCACCAATTGAAACATATGAAGTGAATGTTATTGGCACTGCTAAAGTATTAGAAGTAGCACGAAGCTGTTCTACTTTAAAGGCCATCGTCAACATTACAACTGACAAATGCTATGAGAATGATGAACGCTCTCAAGGCTATAAAGAAGATGACCCGATGGGTGGTCATGATCCGTATAGCAGTAGCAAAGGTTGTGCAGAGTTAGTCGCCTCAGCTTATAGACGTTCTTTTTTACAAGAGCAAGGTATAGGCCTGGCTTCAGTAAGAGCGGGCAATGTGATTGGTGGGGGTGACTGGGCAGATGATAGACTGATTCCAGATATTTTGAGATCCTTTGAAAAGAGTGAGCCTGTGGTTATTCGCAACCCTAAAGCTACACGACCGTGGCAACATGTTCTAGAGCCATTGTCAGGATATTTAATTTTAGCTGAAAAACTTTATAAAAATCAAAAAGAATATGCTGAAGGCTGGAATTTTGGACCAAATGAGAAAGACGTTAAGCCGGTAGACTGGATTTTAGATAAAATGATTTTAAAATGGCCTGATACCAGCTGGCAGCTTGATCAAAATTCTAGTCCTCATGAGGCGGGTTTTTTGAAGTTAGATATTACAAAGTCTGAGTCCAAACTTGGTTGGAAGCCAGTATGGGAATTAAGTTATACATTAGATAAAATTATTAGCTGGCATAAAGCTTGGCTTAATAAAGAAGATATGCAAGCCGCATGTCTAGCAGAAATTGAAGAATATACTAAAGATATGAACAATGAAAACCACTGAAGAATTAAGATTAGAAATCGCAGGGCTTGTTCAAGAATTTTCGGATTTAAAATATACAGAAAAAAAATTTAAGCCAGGTAGAAGTGTTGTGCCGCCATCTGGCAAGGTGATAGGGGCGACCGAGTTGCAATATATGGTTGATGCGTCGTTAGATGGGTGGCTAACTACTGGGCGTTTTAATAGAAAATTTGAAAAAGAATTGTCTGAGTTTATCGGTATCAAACACCTAATTACGGTTAATTCAGGCTCATCCGCTAATTTGGTTGCCTTTGCTACTTTAACTTCTCCAAAATTAGGCGATAGAGCTATTAAAAAAGGCGATGAAGTAATTGGGGTTGCCGCAGGCTTTCCTACGACGGTGAATCCAATTGTGCAGTTTGGTGCTATTCCAGTATTTGTTGATGTTGATTTGGAAACGCATAATGTAAATACCGATTTAATTGAAGCTGCCATATCGTCAAAGACTAAGGCCATTATGCTGGCACACACTTTGGGCAATCCGTACAACTTAGAAAAAGTTAAAGCACTATGCGATAAACACAAACTTTGGTTAGTTGAAGATTGTTGTGATGCCTTGGGTGCAAAATACAATAGCCAACATGTCGGTACATTTGGTGATATTGCTACTTGTAGTTTCTATCCAGCACACCATATTACTATGGGTGAAGGCGGCGCTGTATTTACCAATAGTTCTGAATTGATAACGATTGCTGAGTCGTTTAGAGACTGGGGTAGAGATTGTTACTGTGATCCAGGCTGCGACAATACCTGTGAAAAACGATTTGAACAGCAATTAGGTAGCTTACCAAAAGGGTACGATCACAAATACACTTATTCACACCTTGGTTACAATCTCAAGATTAGTGATATGCAGGCTGCTTGTGGATTGGCTCAGCTTGAGCGTTTGCCAGAGTTTATTAAAAAGCGCAACGAAAACTTTGCCTATCTTAAAAACAAATTAGTCGGCTTGACTGAGTTTATTGACTTGCCAGAAGCCACTAAAAATTCAGAGCCTTCATGGTTCGGCTTCCCCATCACTTTAAAAGACAATATTGACAGAGTTGCTTTTACTAAATACTTAGACGAGCATAAAATTGGCACCCGATTATTGTTTGCAGGAAATCTGACAAGACAGCCGTATTTCGAAGAAATTGAATATCGTATTGTTGGCGATTTAATTAACACTGATATTACCATGAGTCAGACATTGTGGCTCGGAATATACCCTGGCTTAGGGGAAAGTCAGTTGGATTATATAGCTAAAAAGCTTGAAGAATTTTTGGAATAGGATTTTAAATTATACAAATGAAATTTGATCCAAGAAAAATAAGAAAGACAGTCTTAGATATGGCTTATGCCGGCTCTACAGTACATATTGGCTGTGCGTTTTCAATTGTTGAACTTCTATCAGTTTTGTATAGAAATTATTTACGCTATCCCGAGAACGACCCTCTTAATAAGGGCCGCGATTATTTTTTACTCAGCAAGGGTCATGGAGTAATGGCACAATATGCCTGTATGCTCGAATTAGGCTGGCTATGTGATGATGATATTTCAAATTATTTCTCTGATGGTAGCAATCTAAAGGGTTTGAGTGATTCTCGTATTCCAGGTATTGAAGTGACCTCAGGCTCATTAGGGCACGGTTTTTCTGTTGGCGTGGGTTTGGCAATGGGTGTAAAGTTACATAAGACAGGTCAGAAAACATATGTATTGGTAGGTGATGGCGAGATTAATGAGGGTCCTATTTGGGAGGGCGCCCTTTTTGCCGCTCATCATAATTTAGATAATTTTATGGTTATTGTTGATGAGAATGGTTTTCAAGCAATGGGCAGTACTCAAGATATTATAGCTCTTGGCTCAATTCAGTCTAAATTTGAGAGTTTTGGATTTGAAGCAATAACTATTGATGGGCATGATGAAATAGCTATCAATAAGGCAGTCTCAGACCTTTGGAGAAGTAATAAGCAAAAACCTAAAGCCTTGATTGCAAGAACTGTCAAAGGTAAAGGTGTGGACTTTATGGAACATGATAATAGTTGGCATTACACTCGCCTCAATCAAAAAAGCTATCAGAGGGCCATATTGTCAATTGACAGTGGAAATTTATGAGAAACGCTCTTTCTGATGCATTAGTTAGCCTGGGTAAGAAAGACCCGAGGATTTTACTTCTTACCGGTGACCACGGATATGCTCTGTTTGATGATTTTCGTCGAGAGTGTACAGAGCAATACATTAATGCAGGAATTGCTGAGCAGAATATGGTGGGATTAGCGGCAGGGTTAGCTCGTTCAGGATTTAGACCTATTGTTTATGGATTAAGTGCATTTATACCAATTCGTGTGCTTGAACAAGTAAAACTTGATGTTGCTCATGATCAACTTCCAGTTATATTTATTGGTGATGGTGCAGGTTTTGTCTATAGTCACCTAGGTACAAGTCATCAATCTACTGAAGATATAGCATGTAGTCGTGCCGTTCCTAATTTATCAGTTTATTCTCCAGCCGATAGATTTGAATTAACGCAGTGTTTAATGACAGCTTATCAAGAAAAATCACCAGTATATTTGCGTATTGGAAAAGCTGATCGTGGCGATGTTCATCAATTACCAATCGACATAAAACCTGGAAAATTAATTAAAGTAAGAACGACAAGGAAAAGCAAATATTCGTTTATAGCCACAGGCTCTATGGTGGTGACTGCAATAGATGTCGCAGATAAATTAAACATTGATATAGATATTTGGAGTGTGCCATTCATTAAGCCAATTGACCATTTGACAGTTGAAGAAATTTGCCATAATAGTGAAGCAATTGTGGTGTTTGAAGAGCATTCTAAATATGGAGGCCTCGGCTCTTTGATTTCTGAAATATCATCATCGTCTTATCCTATAAAGATATTGCAGATAGCTGTTAATGATTGCTTTTCTCAGAAATGTGGAACATATGAATATTTATTGCAAGAACATGGATTAGATTTTTCAACAGTTTATACAAAAGTCTGCAGTTTTTTACAGGATTTATAGATGAGAATAGCGATTCTAGGTGCAACTAGCCAAATAGCACAGGATTTAATCTTGTCTTTTTCAAAGAATCAAGACTATGATTTTTCGCTTTTTGGCCGTAATGTAGAATTATTAGAAAAATGGACTAATAGTGAAAACTTGAGTGAAAAATATCAAGTTCAAGAGTATTCTGAATTTGGCAATCATCTAAAATACGATGTGATTATTAATTTTGTGGGAATTAGTGACCCTGCAAAAGCTCAAAAAATGGGAAGTGATATTTTTAAGGTAACTGAGCAGTATGATGATATGGCGCTTGAGTACCTTAAACAACATAAGAAAACTAAGTATATATTTTTGAGTAGTGGTGCGGTTTATGGTGGTAATTACCAAGAGCCTGTCGACAAGGAAACAGTTGCTACGATAGATATTAATAACCTTAAATCAACTGATTGGTACACACTCGCTAAACTATATGCAGAAGCTAAACATAGGTCATTATCTGACTTATCTATTATTGATGTTAGGGTATTTAATTATTTTAGCCATACACAAAATATAGATACTAGGTTCTTGATTACTGATATAGTTCGTGCAATAAAAAATAAAGAAGTGTTCAAGACATCGGTAGATAATATTGTTAGGGATTTTATTACCCCACCCGATTTTTACAACTTAATTCAAGCAATTATTGACGCTAAGTCAACAAATATAGCGCTGGATTGTTATACAAAAAACCCTGTTTCAAAATTTGACTTATTATCTGAACTTAAAAATAAATTTGGATTAATTTATGATTTTGATGAGAATATTGACACTATTGATGCTACAGGAGCTAAGGTAAACTACTATTCAACAAATAAAATATCGGGAAATATTAAATATATGCCTGACAATACATCGTTAGATGGCATTATTCAAGAAATGAACTGCGTGTTATAGATATGTACAAAGAAAATACAACCCCTTTGGTGTCAATTATTATTCCATGTTACAACTATGGTCAATATATTGAAAAATGTATACAAAGTGCTTTAGATCAAACCTATGATAGGATTGAGGTAATAGTAGTAGACAATGGGTCTATAGACAATAGTTTGGAAAAAATCAACTTATTTTCTAATAATAAAAAAGTTAAAATAATTGAATTGAAAGAAAATATCCCTCCAGGAACTGAAGGAAAATCTGCTGTTGGTATTGCAATCAAGAACTCTAGCGGTGGTTACATAAGCATACTGTATGCTGATGATTGGTACCTCAAGAGTAAGATAAAAAAACAAATTGATTTATTTAATAAGTTGCCAAGTTCGGTCGGTGTTGTTTATTGCCATGGCTATCGATATATTGAGTCGGTAGGTGAACTCACAAGATGGAAGATGCAGTCTGTAAGCGGATATATATTTAAAGACTATCTTAAAAAAGGAGATGTGGTTATTCCTATTTCCCCATTAGTAAAAAGGTATTGTTATGAAATAATTGGTTTAGATAATATGTATACAGGTTCTGAGTATGATTTTCTTGTAATGAGCCAGTATGTAGACTTTAATTTTGTTGATGACTATCTTGTTGTAATGAGAGATCATTCGAAGAATGATGCTAAAAACATTCATTCTGTTTTTTGTAGGGTAAATAATTTTCATAATTTGGTTCTTTTAAATTCAGAGGCTAAATCTAGAGGCGGAAGCTTAGTAATGAAAAGAGTTGCTAGAGATTATTTTGCTTTTGGTATGAGTTTTATTACTAGACTGGATGTGAAGCATGCAAAGGTAGCTATTTTTGATGCAATTCGTTTATATCCAGCCTATTTATTTAGACCAAAAATGTTAGTGTCCGTACTCCTGTTGTTTCTTCCTTTAAGGGTGGTAAATATTATATTGAATTTGTCTGGGAAAATTCATGTTGCCAAGGAAATAGGGGATGGGTAATTTATAACTCAAGGAGTGCATATATGTTTAATATTTGTCTTGATAGAACCTTATAAAATCATACTGAGCTAATGATTATATATTGGATAATGATGCTACTACCTGCATTTTTTACCTTGCATCCAGTAAGGATAGAAGCAAGGTTTCGTAAATGGGCAGTATGGTTAGTCGGAATAATATTTGCTTTAATTATAGGGTTTCGTTATGAGGTTGGAGGTGATTGGGAGCGATACTTTATTGTTTATCGTTATTTATTAGAATCTGATAGTTTTTTTGAGGTTTTTATAGGGAGAGATATTGGCTTTGAATTCTTGTATTGGCTTTCTTTCCAATTGTTCAGCAATATTTATTTTGTAAATTTAATTTGTGCGATATTTTTCATTGCAGGTTTAATTAGACTCTGCCTATCCATGCCACTGCCATGGTTGGCATTATTAGTTTCTGTTCCTTTTTTAATAGTTGTGGTGTCCATGGGTTACACTAGACAGGCTGCAGCAGTTGGCCTCTTTATGTGGGGATTAGTATCCTTAATGAGAGAAAGGAAACTAAGTTTTTATCTGTTTGTTATTTTCGCCTCTCTTTTTCATTATACGGTTTTAATAATGCTGCCAATTGGCTTGGTATATGGCTCGAAAAAAGCTAACGTTATTAAAGTTGTGTTTTTTAGTGTAATTATTGCTATATTTACGTACATAATTTTCTATAATCTTATAAATCACATGTTTTATTATTACATTTTAATAAAATTTCATCATTCAGATGGCGCACTGTTACGTATTATTGTTTCTTTTGTTTCAGCAGTTGTCTTTTTTATTAACTGGGAAAAATTTAAAGAAAAATTTCCTGATGAAAAACTTTGGTTTATTTTTAGTTTAGTCAGTATCTTTCTGCTCCCATTGTCAATTTTTTATTCCACATTTGCTGATCGAATTGGCATCTATTTTCTTGTTTTACAGTTGGTTGTATTATCGAGAGTGCCTATTTTAATTACGTCTGTATATAATCGAACAGTATTTGTTACGGTAGTTGTAGTTGCATACTCCTCAATGCTTTTTGTATGGCTAATTTTTGGTAATCACTCCAATAAGTGGTTACCATATGTGAATATATTATTACAGTAATAGATTAAGGTGTTTACGGTAGAGTATTTATATCTTGAAGGTCCGCCTTTTGAATGTTTTAAATTAAATATCTTTTTATCCATGTATACCAATTGTTGTTTATATTAAAGGGCTGACAGTTAACACCAAATATGTTAAATCAAGATCATAATACAGTTAAAAGTTTTGGCGATGAGTGGAGTCGGATTAATCAGAGTAATTTGAGTGAGAATGAAAAAAATAGTATATTTAATGATTATTTTTCAATCTTGCCATTTGATTTGATTAATAAAAATTCTATCGGTTTTGATATGGGTTGCGGAAGCGGTCGGTGGGCAACAATAATAGCGCCATTGGTTAAAAAATTGTTTTGTATAGACGCCAGTTCAGATGCTATACAAGTAGCTCAAGAAAATTTAAAATCATTTAACAATATTCATTATCAAATATCTAGTGTTGACGAAACCAGTTTAAATCCTAAGTCATTTGATTTTGGATATTCTCTCGGTGTACTTCACCATGTACCAGATACATATTCAGCAATAGTTTCATGTGTTGCACTACTCAAAAAGGAAGCGCCTTTCTTGCTTTATCTTTATTATTCGCTTGACAATAAACCAATTTGGTATAAGACTATATGGAAGATGTCAGACTTGATTAGGCGTGTAGTAAATAAATTACCTTCTTCGTTGAAATTGATTGCAACTGATTTACTTGCAGTTGTTATTTATTTTCCATTATCACAAATAGCATTGTTTCTAGAAAATATAGGTTTAGAGGTTAAAAACTTCCCGTTGTCTTACTACAGAAGGAAGTCTTTTTACACAATGCGTACAGACTCAAGAGATAGATTTGGAACTCCTTTGGAGCAAAGATTTTCAAAAGTAGAGATAGAAAAAATGATGAAGGATGCAGGTTTAAAGAATATTCGTTTTTCAAAAAATCAACCGTTTTGGGTTGCGGTAGGCATTAAGGCATAGAGCGTCTTATATTTTTTTACCTTTAATAGTTTGACCAATATAAGGCGTATGATAAATAAACGAATTTTAGTTGTAATAGATTCGCTTGGTTATGGTGGTGCAGAGAGACTTTTGGTATCGCTACTACCGTATATTGAGAAATATAATTATAAATTTGATGTAATTGTATTATTTTCAGACTTATCTTTAAAGTCTGAAATGAAATTAGCCGGAATAAATGTTATAGCATTGAATCAAAAATACTCCGATCGTTGGTCTATATTTAAGTTACTCAATATTTTTAGGTCGGCAGTAAATAATGAGTATGATGTTATTTGGGGGCATTTATTTTTTGGCAACCTATATTCTGGACTTTATGGAATGTTTTGCAGGTCTGCAAAAATTATTTGGACCCTACATTCTCCATGTTATAGCACTTTAAATAAACGGTCTTTTTATCACACTCTTAGACAATTATTTGAAAGATTTTTCGGAAAATTTGTTGCGGATTCTATAGTTGCTGTTTCTAATGCAGTGGCTGAAGATTATCGCAGCTTAATGAAATGGAAAATTATTGATGTAATTTATAATGGTGTTGACTTTTCGCACTTTCCTAAAGATACAACTAAGCATAATAAATTAAAAAATAGGTATAAATATAACGTTGACACTGATGTTTTTATGATTATTACACCAGGAAGATATTCTCCAGAGAAGGGGCACTTAGTTATGATTGATGCCATAAAAATTCTAGAGGAAAAATATAAAATAAGAGTTACATGGGTAGCTGTTGGCAATGGTTCATTTAAGTCAACCATACAGAAAAAAATTATTAATAAAGAATTGAAGAGCAGAGTGTTGTTACTTGATGCCATAAAACACATTGATCTTCTTGATTTAATTAATTCTTCTGATATGGCCGTTGTGCCGTCTATTAGAGAGCCTTTTGGTATTATCGCAGTAGAAGTTATGGCTCTTGGCATACCTATAATAGTTTCACAAGTAGATGGCTTGATAGAAGTTGTAAAAGGTTCTGATTGTGCATTGACCTTTTCTCCTGGGTGTGCACATGATCTGGCCAGTAATATATTCAATATCTACTATAAGTTAGATTATTATGAAGATAAATGTGAACTCGATATTGCCAGGGTAAGAAAGTCTTTTGATATATCGGTTTGTGCAAATAAGTGGGCACAGAAATTTTCTGACGTATGTCAACAATAATATAGGACATAGTAAATTTGAACTTTCAGCGCTTGTTGGAATGAGTAAATATGTTGTATTTTTATTTTTAATATGAAGGAAAACAAAGTAGTTACATCAGTCATTGTTAGCGTTTGGTCATTGCACAGATACAGACTTAGTTCTACTTTATCAATGATGATTATTGCAATACAATAGATTCATAGACAACTTATGATTAATAATACATTAACATTTGCCCATTATGCTTTTTAACTCACACGAGTTTATCTTTGTTTTTTTACCGATAACCTTCTTTATATATTTTTACCTAAATCACAAAAGACTTACGGAAGCCTCAAAAGGCTTTTTAGTATGTAGTAGCCTATTCTTCTACAGTTGGTGGAATGTCGCTTACTTGCCAATCATACTAACATCAATGACATTTAACTATGTAATTGGCAGAAACCTTAATAAGGCCTGTAACAACAAAAGCAAAGGGTTTTCTAAAAAAACAATTTTAATTTTTGGCATCATTTTCAATCTGTCCTTACTTGGCTATTTTAAGTATGCTGATTTCTTTATAGAAAACTTTAATATTGCTTTAAATGCTAATGTTGGACTTTTGTATTTAGTACTACCATTAGCAATTTCATTCTTCACTTTTCAACAAATAGCATATTTAGTTGATAGTTATAGGCAAGAAACTAAAGAATATGATTTTCTTAACTATGCACTATTTGTAACATTCTTTCCGCAATTGATTGCAGGTCCAATTGTCCATCATAAAGAAATGATGCCTCAATTTGCAAAGGTTAGGAATAAGGTTAAAAATTACCGCAACATAGCAATGGGGTTATTCATATTCTCAATTGGTTTGTTTAAGAAGGTTGTTATTGCTGATACTTTTTCAAAATGGGCAACTCACGGCTTTGATGTTGCAACAACACTAAATCTATTTGAGGCGTGGGCAACCTCCTTATCGTATACATTCCAACTGTACTTTGACTTTAGTGGCTATGCAGATATGGCAATTGGTTTAGCTTTATTGTTTAACATTAGACTTCCTATCAACTTCAACAGTCCGTACAAAGCTACCAACATCCAGGACTTTTGGAGAAGATGGCATATTACTTTGAGTAGGTTCTTACGAGACTATGTATACATACCCCTTGGAGGCAACAGAAAAGGTGGATTTAGGGCATATAACAATTTAATGGCAACCTTTGTAATAGGTGGACTTTGGCATGGCGCAGGCTGGACTTTTATATTCTGGGGATTCTTACACGGATTAGCTTTAATTATTCATAGACTATGGGGTAAGTTAGGAATTAAACTTTGGACTTGGCTTGCTTGGTTCATTACTTTTAATTTTGTAAATATTACCTGGGTGTTTTTTAGAGCTAAAGAATGGGATGATGCTATAAAAGTTCTTTATGGAATAATTGCTATTGATAGAATAGAATTGCCAGGTTTTTTAAAATCAAAATTTATTTTTTTGTCAAAATATGATATGGGTTTTAAAGGTTGGTTGTCAAATATTTCAGGCGATTACATAACTATAATTTGGCTATTTGTAGGATTTGTAATAATACTTTTATTTGATAACTCTGTTCAGAGGTTAGAAAGTTTTAAGTTAAATTACAAAACTCTTGTATTTTCAGCATTTCTTTTGTCAGTATCTTTTCTGTCATTACAGAAAGCGACAGAATTTTTATATTTTAATTTTTAATTATGAATTCCAGAAAGTGGATTAAAAACTATTTATTTATAATACTTTTTTTTGGTATTTTAATGGCATCTATTAATTACATAGTAGACCCATTTGGTATTTTCAATAATCGAATACTTAAACATCAATTTGAACAGAATGAACGCTTTACAAAGGTTAATTTTTTAGAGGAGTACAACCAATTATTTAATGGCTATATGTTTGGCTCAAGTAGAATAGGAACTACATCTACAGAGACTATAGAAAAGTATATACAAAATTCAAAAATATACAACTTTACTATTGCAAGTGGTAGTTTATATGACTATTTAACTCATTTAAAATATTTTATAAAGCGTGGATATCCCATTCATACATTATATTTGCAGTTAGATATTGATGCTATGGAGAGTTATGAACATGATAAATATGATTATCTTCGCAAGTTGCATCCTTATGTAGTTAATGATTCTTTATGGTCTTTTTATTCATCATACTTGACTAAATTCTTTCCTCTCAATACAAAGGGTAAAATTCTTAATAATATAAAGGATGCTACTAATGATAGGCACTATGTAAATTACGATCTTAAAACTGGGTCTTGGATAAAACCTAATTTAGAGAATGAGATTAAGAGAAACTGCAGAAAATATATTAATACAGTATCATCTTTTCATAATCCTAAGTTCAATAACAGATATAAATATACGGAATCCACTAGCAGAACTATAAAAGCGCTTATGGGTATAAAACAATTGACTGATGAAAACAATATAAAATTATATTTGTTTATTACGCCACATAATCAAAATTTGGTAAATCTTTTTAAGGTGGATGACTATTTAAGGTATCTAAAAGATATCTCAAATGTTACTGATTTCTATGATTTTAGTGGATATAATTCTGTAACTACTAATAATTGTAATTATTATGAACAAAGTCATTACAGACAGAATGTTGCTGATCTAATAGCGGCAAGAATTTTTACTGATGAGAAAATTATTGTTCCCGAGGATTTTGGTGTGCTTGTAACTAAAGAGAATATAGAAAGTCATTTAACAAACCTTAAAAAACAAATTAAGATCTATCGCTCCAAAATAGAGATAAAATAATTGGTTTTCAACCCTGGTTTGTAGATACTAAGAAATGATTCGTGTGCTTGTATTATCGTTGTATGGTTCGCTTGCTGCAAGTACGCGTTATCGTTTTATTCAATTTATACCGCATCTAAAGAATAAAGACATTGATTTGCAAGTACATTCACTTTTGGATAATAAATATCTAGCTAGTCGGTTTAATAATAAAACATTACCGTTTTTTAATATAGCATATTCAATTATTAAAAGACTTTATATACTTATGAAGCAGAAAGAATACGACTGTGCCATCATACATTGTGAATTATTTCCTTTTCTTCCTGGGTGGATTGAGCGTCGTTTATTGAAGATACCGTACATATATGATTTTGATGATGCGTTCTATTTGCGATATAAAACTGAGTATTTTTCATTTCGCTCATTATTTCTAAGTTCGAAATTTGATACAGTAATTAGTGGAGCAGCTGCAGTAACTGCGGGGAATGTTGTGTTAGAAAACTATGCAAAAAATAACAATACAGAAACTGTTATTCTGCCTACAGTATTAGATACGAATCGATTTTTTCCAAAACATAAGACATCTAGTGTTATTTTTAATATTGGATGGATTGGTTCGCCCAGTACCGCAATATATTTGACAGAATTAATCGAACCTCTAACTCAGTTCGGAAATGAGACAAAGGTGGTTCTTACAGTTATTGGCGGGAAAGCGCCATATATTCCCAATATAGAGGTGAAAGAAGTTCCATGGAGTGAATCAACTGAAATTGATTATATAAATACATTTGATGTAGGGGTAATGCCTTTGTCAGATAATGAGTGGACACAAGGAAAATGTGCATTTAAGTTAATTCAGTATATGTCTTGTGCTATCCCTGTCATTGCCTCACCTGTTGGTACTAGCTGTACTGTTGTGGACGAGAGTTGTGGACTTTTTGCCAATAATGCAGAAAGCTGGTTGAGTGCATTTCGGTATATGAGAGACAATTCGATTAAGCGTATTCAGATGGGAAAGTCTGGTCGTGAACGTGTTATTGAAAAATATTCATTGCCATGTAATGTACCAATAATTGAAGAAACTATTATTTCAGTTTGTAGATAATATGTGCGGAATTACTGGAATTTTTGGCAACCTTAGAAAAGAGGAATTTGATAACTCTATACATGAGATGTCATCAATGCTAACCCATAGAGGCCCAGACGATAGTGGTATTTGGATCAATCCTGATAATAAAGTTGCATTTGGCCATCGAAGACTATCAATTATAGATTTATCATCAGCCGGACACCAGCCTATGACCTCACCTTGTGGAAGGTTTACTGTTGTTTTTAATGGTGAAATATATAATCACTTACAGTTAAGAGATCTGTTAGATGGACAGTCTTGGTGTGGGCATTCAGACACTGAGACCTTAGTGGCTGCATTTTCTCAGTGGGGTATTGAAAAAACTTTGCCACAATTAGTCGGCATGTTTGCTATTGCAGTTTGGGATTCTAAAGAAAGGAAACTTTCCCTTATCCGTGACCGAATTGGAGAAAAGCCGTTATATTATGGTTGGAGTAAAGGAATTTTTATATTTGGTTCAGAGCTTAAATCTTTACGAGCTTATAAAGGTTTTAATAGCCAAATCGATCGTAATGTACTATCTCTCTACATGCAATATATGTATGTCCCAAATCCGTATTCAATTTTTGAGGATGTGTATAAGATGGAGCCAGGCTGTATATTACAGATAGATGAAAGCGGACTATCCCAACCACCAAAAGAAGCCCCATTTGCACCATTTAGCTCTCAAGGAATATCCATTATGCAATGGTACTCTTTAAGCGATATTGCAAAAAATGGTCAAAAAAACCTTATAAAAGATGAAAATGTAGCTATAGGATTACTTGAAGAAACGCTATTGGAGTCTGTTCGCTCCCAATTGATTACGGACGTTCCTTTGGGCGCATTTCTTTCTGGCGGAATAGACTCATCGGTTATAGTTTCATTAATGCAGAAAGTAAGTAAAAAACCAGTTAAAACATTTACTATTGGATTTGAAGAAAGTGCTTTTAATGAAGCAATATACGCAAAAGATGTAGCAAAACATTTAGGTACCGACCATCATGAATTGTACATAACAGCTAGTGATGCAATTAAGGTAATACCGAGTTTACCCACTTTATATGATGAGCCTTTTGCCGATAGTTCGCAAATACCTACCCATCTAGTTAGCCAATTAGCACGCCAGAGTGTTACAGTCTCGCTCTCTGGCGATGCTGGAGATGAGTTATTTGGTGGTTATAATCGCTATTTATGGGGAACTCGAATATGGAATAAAGTCAAATGGATGCCATTAGAGCTTCGTAGCGCATTAGGTAGTGCTATTCAAAAAGTTCCAGTTTCTACGTGGAGTAAGGCTGGTAATTTTTTGCCTAGTAAACATAAGGTTTCATTAATGGGTAGCAAGATGCATAGAATGGCGCATCGCTTAAAAACGATAAAAGACATAGATGATATGTATAGTAGCTTAGTTACTGAAGGCTACAAAGAAAATGATTTGGTTATTGGTGGTGGAGAAATACTAAGTACAAAATTAGACAACTTGAACATTGTTGTAGATATGAAAGAGCCTGAGCAGCGTATGATGCTATGGGATAGCCTTACTTATTTACCTGATGATATATTGACTAAGGTGGATCGCGCTGCTATGGGCGTGGGCCTTGAGACTCGTATTCCATTTTTAGATGATAGAGTGGTAGAGTTGGCCTGGAGACTTCCATTGGAAATGAAAATTAAAAATGGAGAAGGAAAATGGCCGGTAAGACAAGTATTGTACAAATATGTGCCAAAAGAATTAATTGAAAGACCAAAAGCCGGTTTTGCCATACCTGTAGGCCAATGGATGCGGGGCCCTTTGCGTGAGTGGGCAGACAATTTATTGAATGAGGGCAGGATTAAGAGAGAAGGTTATTTTGATCCAAAATTAGTTAGACGCCTTTGGGAGCAACATCTTAGCGGCCTTTATGACTGGACTCCACGCTTATGGGCTATTTTAATGTTTCAAGCTTGGTTAGAAAAATAAGTACAGAGTTGTAGATATTGAAAATAATTCTGACTGACCGAATTTTAATTATTTAATTATTTAATTTTATGTTGAATTTACAAAAAAAACTATGGTTTCATCTTTCTAGGCGCAGACACAAGCAGTTTGGGCTGCTATTAATTTTGATGATTTTATCCTCTATTACTGAAGTGGTCAGTATTGGAGCAGTATTACCTTTTTTGGCTACGCTGACTTCACCAGAGGAAATTTACCAATATCCGTCCATACAGCCATTTATTGATTTATTCCAGGTTAATTCAGCAGAACAGTTATTGTTCCCACTCACTGTAGTATTTATCTTGGCTGTATTCATATCTGGTGGTGTGCGTATGGCTTTACTATATACGACAACGCGCTTATCCAATGCAACAGGATCGGATTTAAGTGTTGATATTTATCAACGCACTCTTTATCAGCCCTATGCAACACATATTGCTAGAAATAGTAGTGAGATAATAACTGGTATTATTAGTAAAACAGGATCTGTAGTTGGTGGTGCAATTAGCCCCATACTTACGTTAATTAGCGCTACATTTATTATATCGTCAATTCTTACAGCTCTGATATTTATAGATTCAACTGTAGCTCTACTGTCTGCAACTGGTTTTGCTGTAATCTACGGTGGGGTAGTTCACTATAGTAAACAGAAGTTACAAGAAAATGGGCAGTGTATTGCAGACAAGTCTACTGATATGATTAAAGCTCTACAAGAAGGTTTGGGCGGCATTCGTGATTTAATAATAGATAATACTCAGGAATTTTATTGTAAAATTTACCGAAATGCCGATTTGCCGTTGCGCAGAGCCTTGGCTGATAACACTATTATCTCCGAGAGTCCTCGCTATATTATGGAGATGATTGGCATAATTCTTATTGCTACTATTGCTTATTTGATGAGTTTAAGGGACGATGGGTTGACAACGTCGATTCCAGTCTTAGGTGCCTTAGCATTAGGAGCACAGCGGATGCTTCCTGCATTACAACAAGTGTATCAAAGTTACACAACCATTAAGGGGTCGCAAGCAATAATGAGAGATGTGGTGACTTTGCTTGATCAACATATGCCACATTCTATCAATCAACAATTAGTAACCTCTTTGATGCCATTTGAAAAAGAGATTCGTCTTAATAACTTATCATTTCGTTATACAGAAAAGACTCCGTGGGTGTTAAAAAATATTAATTTAACACTTAAAAAAGGCGCAAGAATTGGATTTATTGGTACTACAGGCAGTGGTAAGAGTACCATGCTAGATATTGTTATGGGACTGTTATCAGCAAATCAAGGCGATGTCTTAATTGATAATCAAGCCGTTACAGAAAAAAATATAAGATCTTGGCAGATGCATATTTCTCATGTTCCTCAAAACATTTACCTTGCTGATACGACTATTGAACAAAATATTGCTTTTGGTGTGCCTAAAGAGGAGATAAACTTGACAAAAGTTAAGCAAGCTGCTCAACAGTCGCAAATATCAAAACTGGTTGAGGGCTGGCCAGAACAATATAATACAATTGTTGGAGAGAGGGGTGTTCGCCTCTCCGGTGGCCAACGACAACGTATTGGTATTGCTAGGGCACTTTATAAACAATCTAATGTACTTGTATTTGATGAGGCTACAAGTGCATTAGACAATAGAACAGAGCGAGAATTAATGAATGCTATAGATGGCCTCAATAGAGAGTTGACTATTCTTATTATTGCTCACCGTACTAGTACTCTTAAAAATTGTGATCAAATTGTAAGTTTTGATGACGATGGCAAGATTACTATATGCAAGTATAAAGATTTAATAGAATAGTTCAACTATACGAATTTTAAGTTGTTTTTTGATTTAAAAGATTGACTTTATAAGGGATTTTAATTCATAAAGAGTAATTACTGTATAATTCGTAGCGTTATTAAATATTTATTTAAATGTAATATATCAAAGATTATTTATTCGAATTTGTGTGACTAAATCAGAGACGCCGACGTTATCAAGTATAACCATTACATTAGATAATATCGATGCTTTTGTTTTTGACTTTGATGGTGTATTGACAAACAATAAAGTATATGTTGATCAAAATGGAAAAGAGTCTGTTATTTGCAGCAGGTCAGATGGTTTGGCATTTGATGTGTTAAGGAAACTACAAAAACCAGCTTATATACTCTCAACAGAAAAAAATCCAGTGGTAGCCACTAGGGCCAAAAAACTAAAAATACCAGCTATACAAGGCGTAAGTAACAAGGTTGAATCCATTAAGCAACTTGCAAGTCAAGAAATGTATAATTTGCAAAATATTTTTTATGTAGGCAATGATCTTAATTATTACCACGCAATGCAAC
>Ga0233436_1001338_pt1 | contig 21055 bp, 17 predicted proteins | sample SI_122_August201_2_FD_182723 | JGI IMG/M metagenome (GOLD analysis project Ga0233436, IMG submission 182723) | Seawater microbial communities from Saanich Inlet, British Columbia, Canada - SI_122_August2016_150_MG | ecosystem: Environmental > Aquatic > Marine > Inlet | place: Canada: British... | reverse complement strand
GTTGCTTCCTGGTTTTTACTTGTGTCATTTGTTGACCTCCTTATAGTTTGTATTATAAGGCTATCTTTGTGTCCAAGTTTGTCAGACCACTACAAAGCAGAGCTTAATGAGTATTATTATAAGGATTATAATTCGAATGATTTCAAGAGATCGGAGTTATTTAAAACACCTGAAAAATATTTTTCAAATGAAAATAAAATGTTTAAGCTTGATCGCTCCAAGTCCCATTTGAAAATTGCTAGCCAACTAATTGCAAAAAAAATGATATAAATATTTTAGATTGTGGATCAGGATTAGCTACCACCTTATATTTAACCAAAGATTATTTTAACAATGCATCATTATATGCCTACGAAAATGATGAATTTTCACATAAATATATAGAGTATATTGGTGCAAAATTAATTTTAGGCGACCCTCTAGAGTCTTTAAAATTTTCAGAAGAAACTTTTAACCTTATAATACTATCTCATTTTTTGGAACATATTTCCACTAGCTTATTAATAGATTATGTTGACCTTTTAATAAGCAAATTAAAGATTGGAGGCCTTTTATTAATTGAAGTTCCTAACGATAATTGGGTGAAATACCCACATAAGATGAGTAGCCGACCCCCTCATATTTCCTTCTTCTCTAAAAAATCCTTGTTAACATTATTTAACACTAGAAGTCATATTCATTTATGTAAAACAGTTGGAAGCTCTGTTTACAAAAAAAAAGAATTTTCTTAGAAAGATTGCTGGAAAAATATATTTTATATTTTCTTTAGCTGTTTTTAAAGGGCCATATACTTTGGAAGGAGATGGAATACTTATTTGCGTTAGTAAAAAACGTTAAACAATACTATTAACCAGAAATATTCATGACACAGCATCGCCATTCTCATATAATATATCAGTAATATCACATTGTGGCTTAAATTCAGGCACGGCCAAAAGTAACAATTCACGAATTTTATCTGCTCTTGAATTAATAGTAGCCTCTTCTAGCTTATCTAAGATTTCCTTTAACTCGTCCCAATGAAGTATCTTATCCTGTGCCCGCATAATCATAGGATTATTTGTCTTATAATTATTACCTTCAATTAATAATTCTTCATAAAGCTTTTCACCAGGTCTAAGACCAGTATATTTAATTTCTATATCGCCATTAGGATTTGTATCATCTTTTAGATCTAAGCCACTTAGATAAATCATTTTTTTAGCTAAATCTAAAATACGAATAGGCTCGCCCATATCCAATACAAAGACATCACCCCCACTTCCCATTGCTCCAGATTGAATTACTAGCTCTACAGCCTCAGGTATAGTCATAAAATAACGCACAATTTGAGGGTCGGTAACCGTTAGAGGGCCGCCACTCTTAATCTGTTTTCTAAATAATGGAATTACCGAGCCACTAGATCCTAAAACATTTCCAAATCGCACCATAGTAAACTTTGTCTTTGATTGTTTTACTGATAACGCCTGTAAAATCATCTCAGAAAAACGTTTAGAAGCTCCCATAGTGTTTGTTGGGCGCACTGCCTTGTCAGTCGAAATTAAAACAAATGTATTAACGCCTGACTCAATAGCTGCTTGTGCGCAATTTAGTGTTCCAAAAATATTATTATTAACGCCTTCACTATTATTGAACTCAACCATTGGAACATGCTTATAAGCCGCAGCATGATAAATTGTCTGCACACCAAATTTTTTAAATATAAGGATTAATCTACTTCGATTATTTACAGAACCTAATATTGGTAAAACCTTAAAATTTGGCGCTTCTATAGTTAATAACTCACTTTCAATTGTATAAAGAGCAAACTCATTCAACTCATATAAAATTAATATTCTAGGCTTTAGTGAAAATATTTGTCTGCAAAGTTCAGAGCCAATAGACCCACCAGCACCAGTAACCATTACTACTTTATTTTCAATATTACGACTCAATAACTCTTCGTTTGGCGGAACAGATTCGCGACCCAATAAATCTTTAATACTCACCTCTTGTAAATCAGCAACCTTTATCTTGCCTTGTGCCAACTCTACCATACCAGGCAAAGACTGAACTAGAACAGGATAAGGCTGTAAAAAAGAAATAATTTCTTTTCGGCGAGAATGTGAAATAGATGGCATTGCTAATAATACTTCGGTTGCGCCACTTTTTTTAATGAAATTTTCAAGATTAAGTGGTGAAATTATTTCAATTCCATCAATGAAATGTTTTTGTATTTCCCTTTCATCATCAATAAATGCCACTGGGGTATATTCACTTGACTGGGTTAAAGCGATCGATAGCTGCCTACCTGCTGCACCAGCTCCATAGATTACTACATTTTTAGATCCTAAACTACTACTATTTGCCCTAGAAAGAGCCCAGCGAAAGCTAACACGTAAGCCAAATATAGCCACAAATGAGAATAACCAATTAATAAAAACAACTGATCGTGGCAACCCTTCAACGGCAGACATAAAACCTACTATTCCCCACACTAGGGCATACAATGTTATGGCTTGTGCAACCACCCATAACATACTCAGTCCAACATACCGAATTATTTCCTTATACAAGCCAAACCAAATAAAAATAGGCACAGCGACAATAGGAGAACATACAATTGCCCATGCAAGGTCATTTTCCGGAAAATACCAATAGCCTAGCCTTATAGAAAATGACAAAAATAATACTAAAATCAAAACTATAGAGTCAACTAGTGTCATGATCAACTGCTTTTTAATTCGAGAAATTGAAAGTATGTTATTAATCAATGCGCCACCCCATCGCTCTTTAAAACTTTAAAAAGTGTTTTACATAGAATTTGAAAATCCAGAAGGAATGCTTGCTTTTGCATATATTCCAGATCTAAAGCTACTTTATCTTTGATACTTAAATTATCACGGCCATTTATCTGTGCTAGGCCAGTTAATCCTGGCAATAAACTCTCTACACCACTCTCCTTACGAAGAGTAATTAAATCATGCTGATTAAATAATGCTGGCCTGGGCCCAACAAAGCTCATATCTCCCTTTATAATTGAAAATAATTGTGGAAATTCATCCATACTGTGCCTACGAAGAAATAATCCAATAGGAAATAAAAATGCATTTGGGTCTTTCATTAAATGAGTTGCCAATATTGGCGTATCTACTTGCATAGAACGAAACTTAGGCATCATAAATATTGCCCCATCTTTACCAACTCGATTAGACCAGTATATCACAGGTCCTTTTGATGAAAGTCGAATAGCGATCGAAATCAATATCATTGGTATCGCCAATAAAAATAAACATACCAAACCTAGCAATAAATCAAAAAAACGTTTCATTCATTTCTTTTAGTGTTCTATTAGACTGAAAGCCAATAGATTGTAATTTCTTCGAAGAATAACATTCATTCCCTAATAATTTATTTAATTTGAATCGAGTGCTTGAATTCATAAATGACGCAATACTAAAAAAAATCTTAGGGATGCTCCAATGAGGGGTGGGGATTGACAGTACACGGCACATAGCTTCGTAGATTTCGCGAGAAGAATGAGGAATTCCATCAGTTGCATTGAAAATCTCGCCATTTGCAAGACTACTATCTTTCACAAATAAAAGAGCTCGCACTAAATCATCTACATGAATCATAGAGCGACGGTTTCCAGTTTCAGGCAAAGGTGGAAACCATCCTTTTTTTATTCCTGACAACATCATTTGTAGATTGCCTTTTGCATTAGGGCCATATACTAATGAGGGCCGAACAATTGATACATGCATATGCTTACCAACAATCTTAAGTAACTTTAATTCGGCCTCTCGCTTTGTCTTTCCATAAATCCCATCAGGCTCACCTTGGTCATCTTCTGTCATACAATGACCAGAATTTGAAGATCCTCCAGCTTTTACACTACTAACAAAAATAAATTTTTTTACATTGTTTTTAATTGCAAGTTCTGCCAATTGAATAGTAGCGCCTACATTGATTGCATAATATGCATTTATCATTCTAGATGCATCACGAAGATCATGAGTATAGCCTGCAAGATGAAATATTGTATCAACACCAGATAAAGCCTCAGAAGGAATATTTGATTCTTTCAAATCAGTAATAAATGTTTCCACGCCAGGAACTGGATTTCTTGAAATAACACGCAACTGATAACCGGAAGATTGCAATTTACTCACCAATCTCTTGCCAATAAATCCTGTACCTCCAGTAATTAAAGCTATCAATTAAAACACCCTTACTAGAAAAAAATTAAGAAATAATAGTTTCATAAAATCCTAGAGTTTTTTTACATACCCTCTCTTCTGAAAAATTCTTCAATACTATGCCTCTTGAAGCTTCGCCAAATTTAATCCTTAAATTTTGATTAAAGACTAACTTTTCAATGGCATTCGCTAAATCAAATGCATTTCTAACAGGCACTAAAAAACCATTGCAATTATTAATAACTATACCCTTGCTAGCAGGTATATCAGTCGAGACAATTGGCAGTCCAAATGACGCAGCTTCCAGAATCGATTTTGAAAGACCTTCTCGATAAGAGGCTAGAATAAAAATATCAGTATCATTAAGTATGCTCAAGACGTTGTCCGTGTAATCATGATACTCAATGATTCCATCATGTATCCACCTATTAAGTCTACCTCTACCAATAGAAGATGGATTTTTTAAATCGATCCCGCCAACAAATACACAGGTACAAGGAACGCCCCTATTATTTAATATTATCGCAGCTTCATAAAAATCCAGAACCCCCTTGTCTTTTAACATTCTACATGTAGTAACAACTCTTAATCTAGCGCTCACTTCTTTTTTTTTTATTGAGGATGTAAAGTAATTTGTGTCAACACCTGAACCACCAATACATGTAATTTTATCAATTTTTGCACCAAAAAATGTCTTAATAAAATCTACATCCCCATCATTTTGAACTAAAGAGTGTGCATTATTTAAATTAACAACTTTTTTTAAAATAAACTTAGCAAAAAATTTCAACACAGAATATTTGAATGTCAGTTTACTAGTAAACAAAAATCCCATACCTGTAAAAGCATTCACTACGTGGATATTTTTACAAAATAAAGATGCTAAAGATCCAATAATAATAGGTTTAATTGCAACATTATGGACAACATCTGGAGAAATAGTTTTAAACACTCTAATTAATTTTACAAAAATAGCTATGTCTTTTATAAAATGTAGTGTCGACCTATTAAAATTTAGCGGTATTAATTTAAATCCATATCCCTCAATTTTGAGTTTTTTATCGGTTATTTTCGTAATAACAAACACCTCATGACCAAGTTTTTTTGCGTATAGTGCAATTGGCAATCGGTGAGATAAAAAATAATTATCTTCTGTTACAAAATATACTATATTCATGCTTTATTATTAACCAACGACTGAAATTTTTCAAGCAGAACCTGAGACCAGCCCAGTAAAGAAAAGTGATCCTCGGCTTTTTTTCTGGCATTTTCTCCATAAGCCTGGACCTGGTCCCTATTTTTTATAAAATACTCAAAAGCGAGCTCCCATTCAGTATTACTGCTTGCCAAAAATCCAACTTTTTCATCCACAATCTTCTTATTAAGGCCAATACTTGATGCAATTACAGGAATCCCTGAAGCCATGTATTGTATTAGTTTGTACCCACACTTACCCTTCTCCCATTTTGTTTCAAATAACGGCATTATTCCAACATCAAATGTTGTTAGAATAGCATTCTCGGTATTTTCAGACCATTTATGCGATTCTATCGGGATATTAAAATTTTCAAGCTCAGACCCGCCAACAACAACAAGTTTTATATTGTATTTTTTTGATAAATTTTCCAATACACCTTTTATGATGTAGAGATACTTTGTTGTAGAAGGGGAGCCTATCCACCCAATACGAAATTCTGAATTTATAACACTGTATTGCTTCTGACGATACTTTTTTATATCTACAACAGTAGGAACATGTAGAATATTTTTTGCGCCACATTTATTCACATAATCTGAAAGATATTTATTACACACAACTACTAGTGACGATTTTTCCAAAAATTTATTAAATTTATTTCTAAATAAATATGAATTAAAGCAGTCATAATTATGGAAAATAGCATCATCATAATCAACTATATATTTAACACCAAATAGGGTGACAAGTGATTCCATCACAGATGGCATATACGGAAAAACCTCCTTCTCTATCCATATCAAATCATACTTTTTAACTGTTAATAAAAATATAAACCTTCTTACGTATAGGTATATTATATTTACAATATTTACCCTCTTATTTGCATACAAATCTTTTAGATACTTTTCATTAAAAAATGGCAATACCTTGCAAGAAAAATTATTATCTTTGAAATGTGGTAAATACTGATTAATCCTAAGCCTACTACTAGCTCCTAGCTCTGAATAACGAGTAAATACAAGAATTCTTAGTGGTCTTTTCATAGCTTAACTAGCCTATAATATTTTTTCATTACTTCCGACTTTCACTATCCATCCATGACTGAAACATTAGTACACTCCATAATAAATACTGATTATTGCTCTTTTTAGATAAGTGCTCTTTCCATGCACCTCTAATCAACTTGACATTAAAAAAACCTTGTTGTTTCAGCAAGTCTTCGGATAATAAATCTTCAGACCACTCCTTAAGCGGCCCTCGCATCCATTCATGAATAGGTGCGGAAAATCCTTTTTTACTACGAGTATGCATATTTTCTGGTATATATCTATTTAGTACGCTACGTAACAATAGCTTCCCTTTTTTTCCATGCATCTTGTAGTTGAGTGGTAGTTTTGTAGCAAAGTCAACTACATTATAATCCAAAAAAGGAGCGCGGATTTCCAACCCAACACTCATTGAACACCTATCAACTTTTACTAGTATATCATCAGGAAGATATGTAACTGAATCCATATTCATCATATTTTCTGAAAAATGATGAGAATTAGACCATAAATCACAATGACCTGCCAATACGCTATTGGGTACAATATTTCCTATAACTGGATTGTTTTCATGCCAGCTTGAGACTAGCATTGAATAAAATTCATATTCATTTTTTGCCAATAATAAAGAAGAGATCTTATGAATTTTTTCACCAGGATGACGTGTATTTATTCGCTGAAAAAATAGATCATTCAACATTGAAAAGCAGACATCCCATTTTGATGGCGATACTGATTTCAAAATAAATGAAATTATTCTGCGTACACTAACAGGTGCAAATTTCATATAACGATACATTGATTCTCCAAAAAAATACCGATTATACCCACCAAACATTTCATCAGCCCCATCACCGGAAAGCGCAACTTTCACCTTAGTTTTAGCTAATGATGAAACCAGTAATGTTGGAATTTGAGATGCATCTGCAAAAGGCTCATCAAAAATATTACCAAGACCAGGAATGACAGATAATGCATCCTCTGAAGTTACAATCATTTCAGTATGATTTGTACCCAAATATTTAGAATATTTTCTTGCCTGCGCAGACTCGTCATAGTCAGTATTTTCGTATCCCATTGTAAATGTATCAATTGGTACATCCGATTGAGACTGCATTATTGAGGCAATTAATGCCGAATCTAGTCCACCTGATAAAAATACACCTAAAGGAACATCTGCCACACCTTGAGTCTTCATAGTTTCATTTAGAAGCTCATCTAATGTGTTAGTTGCGTCAATAAAACCTCCTGTATAAATTTCAGATTTTGAGTTATTAACTAATGAGGCATAGGAAAACCATTGCTCTTTGTGCTGTTGACAATTATTATTGCTTAAATCAAAGCTAATTAAATAACCAGGTTCAAGTTTATTGACTCCTGAATATATAGTTGATGGAGCCGAAATATAATTGTATTTTAATAATCCAGACAACGAGTTTCGATCAATGACTGCATTCCAATCTGGATGACGTTTCATCGACTTTAACTCAGAAGCAAACATAAGTGTCTTTTGATGCCAGCCATAATACAAAGGCTTCTCGCCCATTCTATCTCTTACTAATGTTAATATTAATTTTTGAGTATCCCACAAGGCAAAAGCAAACATTCCGTGAAATAGCGACAATGCTTTATTTAACCCCCAGAATTCAATACTTTCTATAACAACCTCTGTGTCTGTATTAGTACTAAATACAATACCCTGAGCCATTAACTTCTGCTTAAGATGCTTAAAGTTATAAACTTCGCCATTATATGAAATAACAAACCTTTTTGAATGGGAGTGCATTGGTTGCAAACCTGAATTTAGATCAAATATTGAAAGCCTTCTATGCGATAAGCCTACAATGCCATCACTCCAAATGCCTTCACCATCTGGCCCCCGATGTGTCAAAGCATCAGACATTGATTTCAATATTGATATATTCTTATCAATTTTAGCACACGGAAAAAACCCAGCTATACCACACATAATTCTAAATCTAATTTAAAAGTTATCATAGTATAGCGCCCTTAACTAATTTTCTAAATTAGCTTTTTTAGCAAAGATCTTCTGCTGAATAAGATTGGCAATAAGCCTATTTATTCCTTTGCCAAAATGACCATCCATTGGTACAGAAAGATCGCTAGCAGGCATTCCTTGAGATTTTTTTATCACATATTGCTCCCAATCAGCATGATCAATATATATAAGGTTTTGAACACTAACAATATCTTTATTCGTAATAATCTTTTTATATTCATTGCTAGGATCAACTAGCACAAATTGAAAATCATATTCTTCTGCTAACTCTAAAAAAGAATTTAATTCATATTTTTTGATATAATAATTTTCTAACCCGGTGGAATTTTTCATTGAAGAAATGCCCAGCCTCTCTTTAATATCTTGAATTACCAGTTTAGGCTTAGTAAAAAAAACATACTCCAAAAATGAATCATAACCAGCAGTAAGTGAACCTCCTGGATATATATGATCTTTAACAGATGCTTCCACAATACCAGGTAGTGGCTTTAACAATTTTGCTTTATAGTTGCTCTGATCAATTAAGTAGCATGGAATCAATTGTTCGTTGTGTAACCCACCTTTACTCTCGTACCCATCCCATTTCTTTAAACAAACAGACCTGCGCCATAAGCCAATAGTTAAGTAAATAACTGTCTTAGGTTTTAATTTTTCAATATTAGACTTGGCATAAAGATAAGTACTAGCAGATCCGTAAGCTGGAACGCCAGAATTATGCACTGGCTCACCTAAAAGTTTTGATAAAAAGTATGGGTAAGTTTCATCTCCATCAACACCATATCCAAACGTCCAAGAGTCACCAATAGCAAGAATAGAGCTAGGAGGTGTGTCGCCTCTTTTATCAGTACGGAATCCGTTACTATCAGTGTGTATCTTTGTATCAAAATACACCTCTCCATTAATTTTATTTTTTAAGGATAAACATGAATCAATATCTTTTTCTAATACCCATCCAATTTTAGAGTCAATTTTTCCAAAAGATTGACAATAATCGTATGATAAAGTTAACTTCTTGTACGTAAAGTAACCAACTACAAGCGCCCCAAAAATAATTAAACTAATGATTGTCGCAATCAGAATGAAACTTATTTTTTTTACCATAGTAGGATTTGAATTTATCTTCGACACAAGACCTTATTGTTGATTATATTTAGCAAAAATTATACCCTTGAATTATTATTCAAAAGCTCTTGATAAAAGCGTGTCAGCTCATCATTAATAGCCTTACCTGAGAATAAACGATTTGCCCTATCATGGGCGTCCTTTCCCATTTTGAGGCGCTTTGATTGATTATTAACTAGATCAATCAAAGCGCTTGATAAGCCATCAACATCTCCAGTTGAAAAAATAGAGGCGGTCACATCTTTCTCTACAACATCTCTTAAGCCATAGATGTCAGATACAACGGCAGGTATACCACATAAAGCCGCTTCCAAGACAACGTTCCCGAAACCTTCCCTTGAACTTGGCAAGCATAAAATATCTGATATTTGCATAAAATATTCAGGCTTATTAGTATAGTTAAAATACATAATTCTAGATTGATATTCTTGGTTAGTTACATAGTTTTTTACAATATTGTCCTCATCTGGCCCAACTAAAAAAAGATGGCATTTTTTTAGCTCTCCGGCAATACTATTAAAAGCATGCAATAAATCAATTACACCTTTATCCTGTGTCAATCTACCTATAAATAAGATTATTTTTATATCGCTTTCCAAATTATGACTCTCTCTAAAGGATTGATAAATTTCCAATGATGTAGTAAATCTTTTATCATTAACACCACTAATCGAGCCATTCAATAAAACCCTGGAATTGTCATGGCTCACTACGTTTTCCGACATAAGAAATGATCTCTGTGAATAGCTATCTACCAAGATATCTGTAGAAATTTTAACAATCAATAAATCAACAGATTTAAGTAAGTAATACCATAATCCACTCTTATTCGCCCATACCTGTCCAGTAAATGTATGAACTCTATTGTCAATACCTAAAAAAAATGCCGCCAGCTGAGCCAATAGACCAGACTTGGGAGAGACGGAATGAACTATATCAAATTTATTTTTATAAAACACTTTGACAAGGATAAAAAATGCAGCAATATCAGAAAATATTGCAATCTTTCTTTTCGTATTGACGGTAACAATTTTAATTAGGTTTGAAAATTTATCCTTATTAAGAGTGACATCCTTATCAGATTCTCCCGTTATTAAAGTAACAATAAAAAAATTAGTAAGGTAATTTAATTGCTCTATTAAGAAAAAATTCACCATCATTGGTGATGACACAACTATGGCAATACTCTTTTTCATCTCATTTTAAAAGTTAATAACGAGATTATTTTAAACAACCTAGATCTAACTAAACTGTTAAAAAATATCACAACCCCTTTATTTGATATTAATCTTGGAATATCTAGCAACAGCTGCCTCTTTAAATCCTTATTATTGGAAGTTTCAGCTTTAGTCAGCTCTTTACTTACTAACACCATCCAAATGCATTGCTCAATTATCCCGCCTAAATGAAGGGATCGACAGGATATGAATTTCTTTATTACAATGACCGTACTCTTCCAAATGGCAATAGAGTCCTTAGATAGACTGCCCTCGGTATCATAATATAGATATAGTGGGGATTTGATAGATAATACCTTAATATCGCTATTTAGCAGCCTAATCCACAAATCAAAATCTTCAACTGAACGCAAATCTGCATCATACCCGCCAACGCGCTTTAAAGTTGAAGTGTATGCCATTAATGAAGAACCAGTCAATCTATTAAAGAATAAATTTTGATAAGGGGAGTTGAATATTTTAACACCGGGGTTGCTGTTAACATTAACATTAACATCAGCCAAAGACTCTTTACCTACCCTTTTAACAGTAGTTGAAACGGCATTTCCCTTATGTAAATACCTTAATTGTGTTTCTATCTTTTTTTTATGATACTGATCGTCAGCATCTAAAAAAGCAACTATATCACTATTGATACTCCAAATCCCAATATTTCTTGAGCCTGCTAAACCAAGGTTCTTTTTGTTTTTGATATATCTCACGCAATCATATAGATTGCAAATCCTCTCAATTTTATCAGAATCAACTGAAGAGTCATCAACCACAACAATTTCATCAACTTGAAATGATTGATTGATAATGGAATCTATAGCGCTAACTAAAGTGCCCGAGCAATTGTAACATGGAATTACGATTGCTACTGACTCAGTCATTTACCTCTACCTATTATTAATAAAATTAATCGTGGAGAAATCTTAAGATAGAGTAATAATAGCAGTATTAATGTCTTATAATTGATAGGAAGCTCTTCCATTAATACTCTTTTAGCTTGCAAAGAATTATTATCCTGCAAGCAAGCGACTGCTTCTTGAATTTTAAAAACAGATCTTGCATATTTAAATATAAGACTGTATTTTTTATAAATATCTCTATACTTTTTCTTAAGTCTATCTAATGTATACAAGCCCTCTTTGCAAACTAAGTGTTGAGATTTTTTAGTTAATGATTGTGTATGTAACCTATAATTGGAAAGATAGTTTTTCAATGAAACGGTATTACCAATTAAGGCTATTTCCATAAATAAATCGTAATCTGGAGAAAATGATAGTGATTGGTCGAAATTTAAATTAAATTTATCCAACACATTGCGTTTAATCATCACAGTTTGCATATTAATATTGTAACTTATCAAGAGGCTGGCAAGTAATTTACCTTTTTTATTTGGCACTCTTTTTTTTCTTATTATGTGTGAATTCTGATCAATATGGTAAGCCGATCCATAGCACAAGTCAGAGTTATATTGTTGCATTATCAAAACCTGATCATGAAGTTTGTTTGGTAAAAATGCATCGTCACAGTCTAGAAAAGCAATATAGTCGCCTTTTGCCTTTGTTAATGCATTATTTCTAGCGCTACCTAAGGGGATTTTATTATCAATGTAAAAGTATTTAAGTTTTTTGTCGTAAGAATGAGCTATCTTACTACTCTCATCGTTAGAAGCATTATCAAAAAAAATAATTTCCCAATTTTTATATGTTTGAGAATATACAGACTTAATTGCTTCTTGTAAAAAATCACTGCAATTATGACAGTTCATTATTACACTAACTAATGGCTGGTTAATTTCCATAATTGCCATTTTATTTTATTTTACTATTTCGATATGAGGCTATTGCTACAAAGACTAACAACCCATAAACAACCGTGTGGTGTCTATAAGCTGTTCCCCAATTAATTGTTCCAATTGACCAAATAAACTCTACTGATAGCCAAATTAAAAAAATCATATCCACATTCATTTTTTGGGTAATGCTTAATCTTTTTCTATTAATAATAAATAAAATAACAAACCCGCCTCTAAGAAAATTTTCAAATAATGGAGCTAAATCAATAATTGATGATACTTTCCATGGATAAGGCATAAATTGATAAGATAAGAATACATTTACAATGGAGAAAAGATTGCCTTTGTCAAATGTTTTGCCGTAAGTAGTTCTGGCGGGTGGAGCTCCATCGCCATGCCCTCCAACAAGCTCTATCATATATTGATCGATCGAGCCTATAATTCCATTTCTAATAATATATTTCACAGAATCAAGTTCCATATTAAAAACAACAAAAATACCAATCAATAAAACTGAAAGATAAGATAATAATTTAATATTATTAAATGGATACCAGGTGTACTTATTAATAGCATCATAAAGTAATATTACCGCTAATAAATTGATAATAATTACAACCATATAACGATGAAGTAAGATGCATATTAAAGTTAGAAAAATAATTAAAGATACATTTAGAAGTTTTTTACTGTGGCTACTAACTTTAAGTGCTAAATAAACGATAGAAAATATAATTAAACTCATCCATACTTCACGTAATAAATAAGAGTTAAATATTAATATACTTGGTGTTAGAGCGTAAATATAAGTGACAACAATTGCACCTTTATTATCTTCTTGGCAAATAGACAAATACAACTTAACTAATATTAGCGCACATAGTGACCAAGCAAGCAAAGTAGTTGAGTATGAGATAATTTTTTCTGGTCCAGAAAAATAATGCTGTAATATTGCATGAATATTTTTAAAAAAATCATGCCCATTTGATAATGAATTAATGCTCCAATTTAGGTTGCCAATATCAGACGATCGCTCTACAGCATGCTTATAGAATGAGTCAGCATCTTCAGTTGCGCCTATCAAATCTACCCCTGAATATGCATAAAATAAAATAATTAACGCATGCAGGCTCAATACAATAAAAAATGATCCACGTATTTCTTTTGGGAACAGAAAACTAACGCCGTATGACAATGTAATGACAAATAATCCAAAAATCATAATGAATGTTTTTTACTCAAAATGTAGGAAACCTCATAGCATGGAAAAATATAAGTTAGATTCTCTTCGTAAAACTCTTTCATGTACATATTTATATTGAACACATACTCAAAAAATTTCTTAAATCCATGACGTATATACCTTGGAGGATATGATTTAAAAACCAGCCTTATTGACTCCTGATTAAACAATATTCCATTCTGGTAACTTGGTACTTTTCTTTTAAATTTATTAGTTGAATAATAGGCAAAAGAATATAGTCCGAAAGACACTTTGTGAGTTAAGTCTGAATAATAAAAAGGGTTGGAAAAGTGAGGTACAACAGCATAAAGCTTGCCGTTATCTGAAAGAACGCGATGAATTTCTTTAACCAGCCTATCTATATCTGCTATATGTTCTAAAAAGTGATATGAATAAAGAGCGTTAACTGAACTGCTAGGAATTTTGGCCAATACTTCAAAAACATCCCCCACTATATCCACGCAATCATAGTCAAGCATATCGATCCCAATTGCATATAAATTCTTTTTATTTGGACCACAACCAAGCTCTATATCGATACCAGTATTTAGATCAATGGATTTGAGAATATTATTTTTATCTACTATCATAATTTATTTTTAAAATAACCTCTTATCAATAATATTAAATGAAAAAATTTATGTCGTAAATTAGTTCTAGAATTCGGGTTAATTTTAGAGTCAAATTTTACAATACGTACGCCTTCAAAATAACGACAGTTATAAACACCCCCCGTCAAATCTAAATATTTATGAACGCCAGAAAACTTCTTTTTATCAACCAAAAAATTAAATGTCAATTGATCTCTAGTTGAATAGATATTAATACATTTCCACCATTCAGACATTAAATTATCCAATTGATCATTTTTGCCCATATCAATTCTTCTAACTAATACCGTTCCTGCTATCAGACCATTGCCACATAAATAATGATTTCTTTTTAAGAAGACCCATGTTTTTAATAAATTCTTAATAGTATCTTTACCCATTGCAAATACCCAAAATAATTCAGAATAAGCACAATCTCTTTTTGGATGGCGAAAGGTTAGTATTGATGCACTAGCGTCATCTTTTGCATCTTCTACTAATGGCAATAATGAGTTCACAATCCTTACAGAAGCATCGACCCATATAGTATATTGCGCTTGCTTAGAAAATCCCTTATAACCAAAAAATTTCCAATATTTAGCAGCCATTCTACTATCATGCTCACTCTCTACATAGATAACATTCCATATATCAGATTTAATACTTTCTCTATCTGTAAAACAAACAAACAGAGCATTATCATCTGCAATCCCAATAGGGTCATGTAGTCGGTCTACACTCCCATACAAAGCGGTATAAACAATATATCGATACCCCTTGCCAAGGATATTTATCTTATGATTAATATAATCAGACAGCACTAAATCAAATTCATTCATTATTAATAAGCCCGTCCAAATTTTTTGAATTTCAAGTAAATAAAAATCAAACTAGAGCCTCTTCCCAGGATTTCATAATTTTCTTGTAATTATTGTGATATTCATAATTTAACCCAACATCCGCTCCATTAAAAATTTCATCAATGGCTTTATAAAAATCATCTGGTGTATTTAGACAAACAACGCCATTCAAAATCTCTTCTGACAACTGATTAGTTACTGCATAAGACGGAAATAACACTGGCTTATCGAGGATAAAAGCATCATAAACTACGCTACTGCCAAAAAAGACCACATAATCAGACCAAGCAATATTACCCACAACATCTTCTGTTACAACATCTACATCTTTGTAGCACTTAGCAAGCGCCATTGCTTCCTTTAATCCGCCCCTAGGATGTGATTTTATTCTAATATTAAAGCCATCAAAATTATTTAATACACTCAAACATCTTTCAACTTCTCTAGCATTAATATTACCCATAAATTTAGTATGAACAATTAAGATATTAGTCTCATCTGTTGTACTATTAACAACTTGACTTTTCTGCAATAACTGTTTAACCCATTTTTTTGTATACCTTAAGCTACCAATAGTAATTAGCTTTTCAGCACTAATCCCACTTCTAACAAACGTATCAAACTGCTGTCTATCATTACAAACGATTAAATCATAGACATTAAATCCTTTTAATATAACTGGCTCTGTATTAATATAGTCACACATGGTGTTGACAATTGTCCCAACACCATGTGGTACTGATACTAACTTAAACTTAAGACTATTTCTTTTCTTATAATCTTTTAGGAGTTCGATTAAAGACAATGCAACTTCACTACTCGTGTGATCAAACAATACAGATTGACACATATCAAGAGGGATTTCTTTAATGTATTTAGTCAAGATAATCTTGGTACTATTTATAAAAATACTATTGTAATATTTTATAATATTCTCATGAATGATACCCTTGGTAAACTTATACAAAAACCGATACAGAAAAGTTAACAGGTAGGATGATTTATAAATAGAAACATAGTCAATATTATTTAATTCAATCCTTTTAAACGCCTCCTTACCCAAATCGCCATAAACAACAATAAAAGAGCTGCCATTATTTATAATTAATGGCATCATAAACTCTAAATCATTCTCATGCCTAACAAAAAAAATATTATTCATATATTTTATTGAAGAGCTTATTAGATGATCCATAGTAAGGCTTTCTTGATTTATTGTAATAATGTCTGGCAGATGCCCCCTTGCCTAATAATTCGTACGACTCTCCCAGAATATAATTTGACGGATCTTTCCATTTTGTCTTAGGGTGGTGCTCTAATAACTCTACTAAATAATTAATAGATTTTTTGTAATCACCTAAGTCATGAAACATTCTTCCAATATAAAACAAACCGTCCTCTTGTGAAGATTCACTCATCAATGATTGATTATAGAATTGTAAAGCTTTGTCATACCTACCAAATAACTCATAATTTCTACCTATATGCACTGCGCTTATTTTAGAATAATACCCCAAAAATAAATCTTGGTATAACCCGTAAAACCATGGATTTATAGTGTAATTTATCCATACTAAATACGAAATAAAATTTTTCATGGGCCCATAGACATCTGTGTATACCTTCCATCTATTTTTTCCCATAGCTGGGTCTATAACCAACCCAGAATATTTTTTTAGATCATAATCATCATCTGTTTTAAACAAATAAGGGTGCAATTCAAACAAATCCTCACTTGATTTAATATCGGCACTTATCTTCGAATATTTCAAATCAATATTTCCATTAGCAACATCTTCAAAAGTGGCCAGCTCCCCAGATAAATTTCTGAAAATATAATTATTTTGAGCATCATAAAAACGAAACTTGCCATCAATAAATGCCTCACCTACTGAATGAGAGGTACCAGCATCCATAATAATTCTAGCAGGAATATTTTTTTTTGCTAAAATTTCTGCCACGTCTCGTGAAACCTGATCACACCAAGCTTGGCCTATTACAAGATCATTCCACGTAGTCTTATCTTGCAACTCACCTACTGGATAAATATTTTGATTAATATAGCTGACAACTTTAGTCAAAAACTCTTCATCGGAACTTGTATTCTTTTGTAATTTATCTGCAACTATATAGTAACCTACTTCTCGGTATGCAAAGTTAGATAGCCCTTCATTAAAAATAAAAAGAAATGGAACTAGTAAGGTCGCTACTAACGTCACAATAGTAGTCTTAACAACAAAAACCAAGCTATTTGTCACAAAAATTATTATCAGAAATCTTCTTGGCTGGAATTCCAGCCCAAGTTTCACAATTAGGTATACTTTTCAACACGACCGAATTAGCGCCCACGAAAACATCATCGCTCAAAACAATACTGCCAACGACCCTGACCCCTGGGCACAAAATAACCCTATCGCCAACTGAAGGCATTTCTTTCTTATAATTACCTTCTCGTTTCCATCCTGGATGAGCATTTCCTAAAGTAACTGAATTAAAACAAACGCAATTATTACCTATTAAAACATCTGGACCAATAACAATATTAAACGCATGTACCAATTTAAATCCTGGCCCAATTATTGCATAAGGAGATATATCTATAGCATGCGCTGATTTCAATCGATAATAGAGCATAATCCCTATTTTTTTCAACCCAAAATTGATACAAAAGCAAGATAGCCTGTACATAAATATAGCTCTAAAATCAATATCCAATAATGCCTTAAAAAAATAGCGTAACTTTATCTTCCTATCAATACAATCAATATTAGGATAAGAGTAGAAGCTTTGCAGGTCTTGCCTTATAGTATTAATCATTTCCATGTTTACTTATGAATACAATAGCACCCATTTGTTATTTTCTTACACCTAACATTTGATTTATAATGATCGTTGGCAATTTTAACCAAATCAACTATTGTAGAGAACTCCTCATAATCAAACCCTTTATTTTTTCTACTTGGTATTATGTAATTCGCAATACCTCTAACCACCCCCTTCACCCTTTCACGAAAAAAAAAGCCATGATTGCGCATACTTTCAATATGTGCATCTTCATTGACTAATTTTGAAATAATCTCAATACTATCAAGCTCAGATATTGTATCCTTCCAAATATTATTGCTATTACTGTATTTGCTATTTATGGCTGATAACACTTCTTCATTAGTAGTTGCGACTATCCCAATTTTATTTGGAATCTCAGGCACACACTCTTTATCTAACTCTGATGAACCGTCTGGCATAAAGCTAATAACCCTCTTATTTGCAATATCCGCTTGAACTGCAGTTGTGCAACCGTTGTGAATTAAAACCTTTGACATGCGTATCCATGGCTCAGCACCGCCCTTATGAATCACTAATACATTTTTTAATTTTTTTGTAAGGGTGTTGTATATCTTTAAATCCTCTGAAGGATGTGGTCTAATAATTATTAATTCATTGGGTAATAATTTTGATAGATAAAAACATAGCTCTATCATGCTAAACATCATTTTATTATCTGAAATATATGAAAACTCTAAAAAAAAATCTGGTAATTTTTCAGAATGCGGCTGTTTATTTCCAAACATACTATCCACATGCTGCTTTGGATTTCCGAGGCTAAACCTTGTATTTATAAGAATAAAATCTTTTTTTCCACCCGTTATATTTAAATCGTAATCTAAAAAACTATTGTGGTATTTACTTTGTAAAATATCAAAGTTTGGTGAGCCACTAATAATAACTGGTGATACATGACATACAGATTCATAAGATTTTTTTTGCCAGTAACCCCAAGATAAAATCTTGTCATTTTCTTGTAAATCACTTGGATCAATCCTAGTCAATAATCTTTTTTCTTGACTTTCTTTATCACCTGAATACACCCCTCCTTCTTCATCCAGATACCATACACTTACCCCTGATTTCTTCATAGAGAGGTAATATTCTTTCGTATATGGAACCTCAGTTCTAAAGCAATTCTTACCTATATAAACACCACTCTCCTTCCAGCCATTTCTATCAAAAAAAGTATGCTCAAAAACATAAACTTTATTTCCATTATTTGCAAGTTTTGTAGATAAAAAAGCACGCGCAGTTAATTCACGACTTAATACTTCAATTGGTAAAAATACTGTTTTCACATTCCCCGCTCTCAATAAATGTTTCAATCAACCCTAAAGGATTTGAACATGGATTTTATTATTAACAGGTTAGAAGTAACAATAGATGAGAATCGTGGCTTATCTATTCTTGGCGAGGTGCTAATAGTAATTTCAACGTGCTTATAATTATTGACAATCCCATAAATAGCTAACTCTGTGCCAATAGATTTGTATGAATCAAACCAGCCCCTGTCGCGATAAAGTTTCATACTATAACCCTTAAAACCACACAACGGATCACTCCAATCAAAACGTCTTTTCATGTACCTCTTAAATAGCCATTCTGAAATACGCTGGGTTTTGGGTCTAACGCCCAATATCAAGTCAAAACCCTCTTCTAACTTACTAATAAATAAAGGAATATTTTTACTATCATGTTGCCCATCAGCATCAAACGTAATAATGGCATCAAAGTTAAGTTTACTTACCTCAAAATAGCCACTACAAATCATTTTAGATTTACAAACAATTTGCCCTCTTATATTTTCATTTTTTGTAACTATTCCCATCTGATCTAAAATTGCAATTTCAACACCATTTACCGCTTTACCTACCGATGCAATTTGGCAAGAGTCTTTAATTAATGGCATACTAGTAACTACGCCAAGTTCAGATGTGCCGTAACATTCGTGAATTACACATTCTAATTTATCAACAAGTTTTTCTTTGACACTTGACCTTAATAAAGCTGAGGAAGAGACTAAACAATGCAAGCTATTTATATTACACATAGCCTCATTTGAAGTTATATTATTAGCAATTGCATCTAACTGTGTAGAAACCATCATAGAGAATGTTATTGAATATTTTTCAACTATATTTTGCCACTCGTGAGGATTAAATCGTCTCATTATATATCCTGTACCTTTAAGCATAATTGGCAGAATAGCTAATCTCATAGCAAGCGAATGATAAAGCGGGGTGCATGCTAACACCACCTCACCTTCAACTAACTTATAAGCTTCTATAGCAGATTTTGCGCGTAATTCTTTTACACTCTGACTTAATATAATCGGCTTTGGAGATCCGGTAGAGCCTGAGGTCATGGTTACAATAAATGCCGAATCTTTATCAATTTGGTTTTTCCCTATAAATGCAGAGAGACCATGCTCAAGAAAATCATCCCAACTTAGGGCAAAGTCACACCTCTGCCCAACAGATACAACTTTAACTTTTTTCTTATTGTTGAGCTTCTGAAACAGGCCATTGTGTTTATTTAAAATCCTGCTTAACCCTATAATCCAAGATGTATTAGTTATTTCAACTACTTTAAGTAGTGCAGATGGAGAAATAGAAGGAGGAACAGGAATAAGAACAAGCCCCATATCACTAGCAGCAAACATAAGCGCAACAAATTCAAGGCTATTATCAAGCATCATAACCAGATGGTCGCCTTTTTTTGCGCCGTTTAATTGTAGGCCTTTGACAAGTTTACCGACATAATCATGAAAATCACAATAAGTAATATCAACACCATCAATAGAATATGCAATTTGCTTCGGGCACTTTGAAGCACCATCTACCAAGTATCCAATAATGCCGTTATATTTTTTCGAACTACCAGTCAAAATATATCCTTTTAACCGCTGAATTTTTAGAAACATTACATAGGGTTTTTTTTCC
>Ga0233436_1001318_pt1 | contig 21361 bp, 20 predicted proteins | sample SI_122_August201_2_FD_182723 | JGI IMG/M metagenome (GOLD analysis project Ga0233436, IMG submission 182723) | Seawater microbial communities from Saanich Inlet, British Columbia, Canada - SI_122_August2016_150_MG | ecosystem: Environmental > Aquatic > Marine > Inlet | place: Canada: British... | reverse complement strand
CATAATTGGAGTTTTTTCTATGTTATTGGTAGGAATAGCTCTTGTAAGTGCGAGTAGTTATTTTAGTATGAATGAATTACATCAGAGAATGATGGCATCAGACGACTTTGAAGCTATGCATACAGCAATGATTAGTGGTGACTTTGAAGCAGCAGAGAAATATCATGAAACACTTGATTTTGAATGTCCTATGCACGAGCTAGTAAAAGAAGGGGATATTTCTACAGATGAATTCCAAGTAATGCACCAATGGATGATAAGTGGTGATTTCCCACAAGAAAAGCCTAAAGAAATAAGTAATGCAGGTTGGCAATTACATAAGAGTCACCATCCAGAAAGTTATAAGTAAATAATAGGGTTTGAAAAATGTTACGATATGCTGTAAAAGAATTAGTCAAAAGAAAAAAGAAATATGCTCTGAATATACTAGTAATAAGTTTAGTGGTAGTTTTACTTATTACATTAACTTCTCTTAATACAGCTTATAAAGATGCTTCAAAACTCCCATTTGAAAGCATTCATAGTAGCATAATTGTCCAAAAGAATGGAAATGTTGCAGAGAATACTACTGGGGCGCTTGTTTCATGTTCTTTAGCACCTATAAAAAAAGATCTCATAAGTAATATTAAATCATTAGACGGTGTTTCAGAAGTGTCATACGGCTTGTCATTATGGGTTTTTGATGAAGATACTTTTAAGCGAGTTCTTGGAGTTAATTGGGATGATTCTCTTGGGAGGAAAATAAAATCCAAAATATACGTTGGTTCTTTGCCACAATCTGATGAAAAAATAATTGTTGAGAAAACATTTGCTCAAGAAAACAACATCATATTAAATCAAAAAATAATCATATCGGGTGAAGCATTTATTGTTGCTGGACTCAGTGAAACATCTGGAAAGGATATTGTTTCATCAGACATCTATGCAAATCTTAAACCAGTACAAGAGATGGCGTACAACTCAAAGAATCTCCAAGATACAGAAACATTTGATAGATCTGATATTAATATAATCTTTGTTGATGCAAAACAGACAAAAGTGGCTGATGTATCTGAGGAATTAGATTCTTTACTGAATAAGCAAGACTCTTTTTCAGGAAAAACACCAACAGGACAAAAAATTGGATCTTATTCCATTTATACTCCTGAATCATTTGAAAATCAAATAAGTTCAATATTCAACATATCTGACAAGATTGTTTTATTGTTAACTATTGTAATATTAATCGGTACTGCACTCATTCTCTTTAAGAGCATGGCTCATGCAATCACTGAAAGAAAAAAAGAGTTTGGAATAATGAAAGCAGTAGGATTCACAAATAAAGATTTGAAAAAACAATTAACACTAGAAATATTAATCCAAGTAATAGTGGGCTTTTTAATTGGGATTCTAATTTCACTAATGGTGCTTTTTGCATTGTCAGGATTAACAGTTTCAGTAAATATTCCTTGGGAATTAAATCCATATCCCCATTTTTTAGCAAGTGATCCAAGTTCTGTTAATACAATACAAACTTATCCGTTGCCAATACAATTTAATCCACAGCAGGTTATTTTGCCAATGCTAAGCATATTAATAATAAGTTTTCTCACCATTCACATATTGCTCAAAAATATAGGGAAGCTAAAGCCAATGGAGGTATTAAAATATGAATGAACTAATTACAGTCAAGGAATTATCAAAAACTTTGGGAAAAGTTAAAGCAGTAAATAATATATCATTTTCAATAAATAATGGGGAGTTAGTAGCAATTCAAGGTCATTCAGGTAGTGGAAAATCGACTCTTTTAAGTTTATTATCTGGGCTTGAGAAGCAAGATGAAGGAGAAATATTATTTGATAATAAGAAAATAGGGAATATGAGTGAGGATGATCTTGCTCTTTTTAGACGTAAAAATGTAGGGATAGTTTTTCAATCATTTAATCTTATACCAACACTCAATGTTGTAGAAAATATTGCTCTGCCATTATTTCCAACTAATATCAATAAAAAAGAAATGATGGCAAAAGCACAAAAAAGTGCTGAATCAGTTGGACTAAAAGATCGTTTAGATCATTATCCTAATGAGTTATCAGGTGGAGAGCAACAAAGAGTGGCTATTGCTAGAGCTCTTATTAATGATCCAAAAGTCCTTTTTGCAGATGAACCAACTGGAAACCTTGATTCTAAAACAGGGAAAAAGATTCTTGAATTATTACAGTCTCTAAACAAGGAAATAGGATTAACTGTTGTTATGGTAACACATGACGATTCCATTGCCAAAGTGTGTGATAGAATAATTAAATTGAAAGACGGAGGGATTCAAGATGAATAAATCAATTTTTATAATGCTATTTATCATAACTATAATGTTTCAATCAGTGTTAGCAATAAGTGATCCTGTGGAAGTTGTTGTTTTAGGAGTTGTAACTCACGGACCTATGCAACCAACAGTAAGAGCTATTGAAGAAGTAACAGCAAAATATGGTTCGCAAGTAAATACTAAGTGGATTGATTTTGAGAGTGATGAAGGAGAAAAATATGCTCAAGATCATGGACTAACTACTCACATGACTATTCTTATTAATGAAAAATATGAATATGATATAAATGGAAAAGAGATTGTTTTCCAATGGTTTGAAGGAGGACAATGGACAAAAGAAGATTTGGACATTGTTATATCTAATTCTTTGAATCCAACAGAAACAGTTTCTGTAAGTAAATCAGTTGGAGAAAAATCTAATCTTAACATCTACTATATTATTGGAATAGTGCTTGTTGCACTCATCGGTGTTGGTTGGTTATACTTCAGAAAGAAGAGGCAATAATAATGTATTTTCCTTTTGTATTAAAAGAGTTAAGTAAAAGAAAATCAAGAACACTCACAAATATACTTACAATAGTAACTGTTGTGATAATTCTTCTTTTAGTCTCTGGAATAATGAATGCTTATTCAACAGCAGTTTATCAACCATTTGAAAGCATTAATTCAGATCTCATACTGCAAAAATCAGAAAATACAACAAAGATAAGCAATTCTCAAATAAGAATACCTTTTGGAAAATCACAATTTACCCAAGAAGAAATACAAGAAATATCTGCTTTAGATCATGTACAAAGTATTTCAAGTTCACTTATTATCTGGAATTTTAATAAGAAAGGATTCATATCAATTGAAGGATTAAAACCAAATTCTGAAATATATGCTAGTAGAGCATCTCAAAGTTATAAAGGAAGATTTCTAACAGATGACGATGAGGATAAAGCAGTAGTTGAAAAGCATTTTGCTAAGTTCAATCATTGGGTTATCGGTAGCAATATTTCTTTAGGAGATAAATCATTTGAAGTAGTTGGTACATTAGGAAATGATGATAATGGACAAATATTCTCATCAAATGTTTACCTGAACGTAAATGATGCACAGGATCTAATAGTAAATAAAGGATTTAATCAAATATATCTCAAAATAGATGAATTGTCAAACGAAGAAGAATTAAAACTTCAAATAAAAAATATAAATGAGAATATCACAATCATATCAAGTAATTCTATTTCTGCAACACTGAGCAACACAGTAAATATTTTTCAAAAATTTCAGTATATTGGAATAGCAATAATCCTATTCATCACAGTGCTTATCTTGCTTAAAGTCAATAGCTTAAACATACTAGAGCGAAGAAAAGATATTGCAGTAATGAAAACAGTAGGTTGGACAAAAAAAGCAATAACTAAACAATTATTAAGCGAGTTTATCATTCAGACAATTATTGGATTTGTAATTGGAGTTCTATTAAGTAAACTAATTGTTCTAGTAATTGGAACAATACAATTTGATATCCCACTAGGACTAGAAAGTTCTACAATTTCATTTAATGTTTACTTACCTGCAATTATGATTATAAAATATTTATTTATGCTTGCAATTACCTCATTAATTACAGTCTATTTTGTTGTTAAGAAAATTTCATCAATGAAACCTTCTGAAAACCTAAGATCGTATTAAATCAGGTTGTTTATAAACACATTTATAAAACAGCAAGAAATATATAGTAAATAGGAGTAAATTGAGTAGAGTGAAACGTATGGAAATATCAAGAAACAAAATACTGATTTCAAGCGGATTAGTAGGTTTATTAACAATCATGATAACGGTTTTTTCTATTTATCACACCCAACACTTAGGTAAAGCATATTTACAGTATCCTTTATTTCTTTATGGAACAACAATAATATCATTGGCAATTGGCGGATTCATAGTTTATTTATTTGAAGAAAAGATCAATAAACTACAATTGAGTAAACTATTGGCAATATTACCTAATGATGAAAGAAAAGTATTGAAAATTCTTTTTGATAGAAAAGAAATTGAACAAAAGAAACTTACGACACTTGCAGAACTTAGTACTGTAAAAATATCGCGAGTTATATCCACCTTAGAACAAAGAGGGATTATCGAGAAAAAAAAGCATGGATACACTAATTTGATAGTTTTGAAGCTATGATGTGAAAAATTGTCCCTTTACTAATTATTAATTTCTTGACGAAGTCAAGACTATATGTCCGATAGGACGAACTCCCCCTTTCGTTTCTTTTTTCTAAAAGAAAAGAGAACTTAAACACAATTGAACTTAACATCCGAATTAACCGAAGTTCTTTAAGTCCGAAGGACATTAAAGAATTTGGAGAAATCCCGAGCCGAGGGATTTCTCGGTTAATTCGTGTTAGGCGTCCCGACGACCAAAGGGAGGAGAGCGCAGCGGGGTGCGAACGTAGTGAGCAAGTTTCCAATTCTCCTGAGCACAGGACTTGGCGTAGTTTTTCTAAAAGTTAATAATGATTAATTCCTGCGTAGCAGACTATAGTTACGGAGTTGGGGGGACATAATTAATTTAACCTAAACATTTATTAACTGGTTTATATAACTTATTTTTAAAAGATGGTGTTTGTGCAATTATTGATTAATGGTTTGATAGCTGGTGCTATTTACGCTTTAATAGCTTCCGGATTTTCATTAGTTTATTCTACTTGTAAATTTATAAATTTTGCACATGGTTCAGTTATTGCATTCTCTGCGTACATGCTTTATTTCTTTTTTTCAATGTTAGGGATAAATTTTGGGTTCTCAGTTTTGTTTTCTATAATCCTGGCTTCACTCTTAGGTTATTTAATGAATGTTCTTATTTATAGACAATTTAGAAAAAGAAAAGCAGGCAGTAGCATTTTACTTATTGCCAGTTTTGCTTTACTGATTTTATTTGAATCTTTATTATTAATGTTTTTTGGTGCAGATATTAGAACAATTGGTTATATTAAAGTTGTAAAAGGCATCAGTCTTTTTGGAGCGGTAGTTACTCCATTACAATTAATAATCATTTTTACTGCTATAATTACTTTTTTTGGTTTGTATTTCTTTATGAAAAAATCAAAAATAGGAAAAGCTATGAGGGCAGTTTCAGATAATAAAGATGTTGCTGAAATTGTTGGTATTTCATCTGAACGTATTTATTCATGGAGTTTTGGATTAAGCTCTTTCATAGCTGGTATTACTGGGGTATTAATTGGCTTGGAACAAAATCTAGAACCAGTTATGGGCACCGCTGTAATTATAAAAGGATTTATTGCGGCAATTATCGGAGGAATAGGTAATGTTTATGGTGCTGTAATTGGTGGTTTATTATTAGGATTAACTGAGAATTTTGGTGTATGGTATTTTCCATCAGGTTATAAAGATGCAATTGCATTTGTAATTTTATTTTTATTCCTGATTTTTAGACCAAACGGAATTTTGGGAATTAAAAAAGGAGGAGATAAACAATGATTGAAGCTTATCTCATTCATTTATTGATCTTAATTGGAATTTATTTTATTTTAGCAATTTCCCTGCAAGTGTCTTTAGGATTTACCGGACTGCTTAATTTAGGTCATGTTGCTTTTTATGCCATTGGAGCATATACTTCCGCATTATTAATTTTAAATGGGTTTCCGTTTTGGTTTAGTTTTTTGATGGCTGGAGTCTTAGCGATGATTGCTGGTTTAATCTTAGCTTTACCGATTAGAAAACTCAAAGGAGATTATTTAGCGTTGGCAACGATGGGTTTTACTTATGTTGTTTATGCTATAATCATAAATTGGTCAGAACTTACTAATGGGCCATTAGGATTACCAAATATTAACAAGCCATCTCTATTCGGTTTTAGTTTTGCTAGTAATCTAAGTTTTTTAATCTTAGTAGTAATAATCACAGCGATTACATCTTTTATCGTATATAAAATAGTTAAATCACCATTTGGAAAAGTATTGGAATCCATTAGAGATGATGAACTGGCTTCTCAAAGTCTAGGAAAGAATACATTTAAAATGAAAAGTTTTGCTTTAGCAATTTCAGCTTTTTTTGCCGGAATTGCAGGAAGTTTATATGCTCATTATGTTACTTATATAGATCCTACTTCATTTACAATAGTACAATTGATTCCTGTTCTTGCTATTATTATTATAGGAGGATTAGCTTCATTAAAAGGAACATTAGCTGCTACAGTCATTCTCGTTTTAATTCCAGAACTATTAAGGTTTATTGGACTTTCTTCGTCAATTGTTGGTCCGGCAAGACAAATTATCTACGCTTTAATATTATTGTTAATCATGCTTTACAAACCTAAAGGACTATATGGGAAGGTGGAATTAGATTAAAATGTTAAAAATATCAAATTTAAAAAAGTTTTTTGGAGGAGTAAAAGCAGTAAATAATTGTACGTTTCATGTAGAGAAAGGAAAAATAACTGCATTGATTGGTCCAAATGGTTCTGGAAAAACGACTCTATTTAATCTTGTCTTTGGAGTTTTGAAAGCGGATTCAGGAAAGATAATCTTTGATAAGAATGAATTAAGAAATCTTCCCATTCAAAAAATATCTAATTTGGGTATTTCCAGAATCTTTCAGCAATCAAGATTATTTGATAATCTTACCATTAAAGAAAATATGCTACTGGCTTTTGATAATGAAGATACTAAATTGTTCAAAAACGTCTTTGGTTTTAACAAAACAACCAAAGAGAAAGAGAATAAAATTGAAGAAATATTAAAATTAGTAAAGATGGAAGAACATAAAAATAAATTAGCAAAGAATATTAGTTATGGGCAAAAAAGGTTAGTAGAAATTGCCAGATCAATAATTAAACCACATAAAATGTTAATGTTAGATGAACCTGTAGCAGGGGTAACACCTAGTTTAAGAAAAGAGCTTGCTAAATTGTTATCTAAATTAAGAGATGAAGGAGAAACCATTTTTGTAATAGAACATGATATGAATTTCGTGTTAAATATTGCGGATTCAGTTGTTGTTTTAGATGAAGGTAAAGTTATTGCTAGTGGTAAACCAGACATAATTAAGAATAATAAGCGAGTATTAGAAGCTTATTTGGGTGATTAAAGTTATCTTAATTCATTTTTTAGCAGTATTCCACATCAGATTGAAAAAAACATCATAGGACTTAGCAGCTTCTTTTTGATTGATTATTATTCCAAGTGGTTTATCTGCCCAAATAATAATTCCAATTTTATCTTCACGAATAATTGTTTCGGTTAAAGGTTCAAAACCAGTTTTAGTATAACGGGTTTCAGACAGAGGATATTTAACTTCTGCTTTCCAATATTTTAATGATTCGTTAAACATCAGTTTTGCTTTAATTTTTAGAGCAGCTCTTTTTTTATGGTAACTTACCCACCATGCTTCGCCAAGCATAAGAGATTTTGCAGTAGAGCCAAACGTATGATGTTCTTTTCCACCAGCTTCTAATAATTCCATAAGCAATTCTTTAATTCCTCGTATCCCTCTAAAAGTAATTATCTCTGGCTTTTCTTTAGCTGTTTGTTGTTTTAATAATAGTTTGGGCAAAAGTTCTTCAAAACGTTCTTTTTTTTCATTAATAAAATCAATGATATGTCTTGGATTAGCAGCTTGATAATGGTTTCTTCTTCCCTCTTTTACAAAAGTTACTAAACCTCTTTCTATAAGTTTATTTAAAGTCATGTGAACAACTGAGTTTTGTAATCCACTTTTCTCTAAAATAGGACCGGCTGTAGATGTTCCTAATTCTAAAAGAGCAAGATAAACTTTAATTTCTGCGTTAGAAAGTCCAATATCTGCTAAGATTTGCATATCCATAATTTTAGAAAACAAAGTTATATTATTTAAACTTTTTGTTTTATCCTCTAGATGTGGAGAATAAATGTTTATAATAGGTTGAAGTTCAAAAAAGGCATATAGTATCATTACCTATGTCGCGAGAGAATACTGGAGTTCAAAAAAGTAAACTTTATAAACATAATAATAATAATAATAATAATAATTAAAAAAGAGGTATACTAAAATGAAAAATAAAATTTTTGGCGTTGTTTTAATCATGGTTTCTTTACTACTAATTGTAGGATGTAGCCCTAGCGAAAAAGTAATAAAAATAGGAAACATTGGAATAATTTCTGGTCAAGGGGCATCATGGGGAGTTGCTGCCAAAAATGGAATTGATTTAGCAGTTGCAGAAATAAATGCTGATGGTGGGATAAATGGAAAGATGCTTGCTGTTGATCATCAGGATGATAAAGGTGATTCAAAAGAAGCTATTAATGCATTTAATAATTTAGTTGATGTAAAAGGAGTCAAGATTGTAATTGGAACCACTTGGTCATCTACCGGAATGCCATTAGCAAATTTAGCTGACTCTAAAAAAGTATTATTGATTTCACCATCATTAGGAAAACCAGAATTTAATGAAGGAAGTGATTATATTTTTAACACTTGGCCACATGATTACATCTTATCCAAAAATTTAGCAGATTATGTTTATGAAAAAGGGCATAGGAATGTTGCTTTGATTGGTGCTGAAGAACTTTGGGTCAAAGATCAAACAAATGCTTTTAAACAGAGATTTGAAGAATTAGGCGGAAAAGTAAGTGTTTTAGTAGAACCATTACCTGACCAAAAAGATGTTGGTACTGAAGCATTAAAGATTAAAAATGGTAAAGATGTTGATGCTCTTGTTTCAACAACGGATGGGATTTTAGTCGGAGCATTAGTAGCCAAGAGAGCAAAAGAAATTGGAGTTGATCTTCCTATTTACTCCATTACCATAGATGCTGATGCTATTGCAGCTGCTGGCGGTGCTTATGAAGGAATGGAATTTTTAACTTTCCTAAATCCAACTTCAGAATTTAAGCAAAAATATGAAGCTAAGTACGGAACTTTAGATATCGGTGCTCCATCAGCTTATGATGCAGTGATGATGATTGCAGATGCAATGAAGAAAACTGGTTCTGAAGATCCAACCAAATTACAGGAATATCTTAATTCTGTAAAAGAGTATAATGGTGCTTCAGGAAAATTAGTTGCTGATGGTAAAGGTGGGTTTACAAAAGAAGGTGCTACTAGAAAGATTGTAAACGGAAAGATAACCAATCTTCAATAAGCTATTTAATAAACATTTATTAAGTAGTTTATCTTTTTTATTTTTATTATGTTAAAAATCAATAACTTAAAGTCTGGCTATAATGGTCAGGAAGTTCTTCATGATATTAGTATGGAAATTGAGCCAAATAAAATTATAGCTATTATTGGTCCAAATGGTAGTGGAAAATCAACAATTTTAAAAAGCATATTTCGTTTGGCAAAAATTTATTCTGGAAATGTTATATTTAAAAATAAGAATATCACTAAATTACCAACGCACGAATTGATTTACGAAGGAATAAGTTATGTTCCACAGGGAAGGCAAGTATTTTCAGATTTGACTGTCAGAGAAAATTTAGAGATGGGCGCTTATATCATGAAAGACCATCAATTATTGGAAGCGAATATTAAAGATGTCTTTGAAAAATTTCCGTTCCTAAAAGAAAAACAAGAGGATTATGCGTTTACTTTATCAGGTGGACAGCAACAAATGCTGGCGATTGGTAGAGCATTAATTCAGAATCCAGAATTATTATTGTTAGATGAACCATCTCTTGGTCTTTCTCCCAAAATGACAACAGAGATTTTTAAGAAGATAAAAGAGATCCATAAAGAAGGAGTATCTATTATCATTGTTGAGCAGAACGCTAAACAAGCGATGGAAATTGCTGATAAAACTTATGTTCTTGAATCCGGAAAGATTGCATTACAAGGTGGAAAGGAAATCTTGAAAAATAAGAAAATTAAAGAGATTTATTTTGGTGGTATTTAGTTTTTTAGTTTAGTCCCCCCAACTCCGTTTTTTTAACTTTTAGAAAAATTTGGGAGAACGAAGTGAACCGTTTAGCGTTGGAATTATGCGAAGTGGCGAAGCCATTTGGGTGAGTAACGCAGGGGCTTTGATGCCCCGAGTAACGCAACCGCATAATTCCTGTTATACGTAGCAGACCTTTGATGGTCTGCGGAGTTTTTTTGTCACCGAAAATCTATTGGCGTCGTAGTTTTCCAGAGTATAGTTAAGAATAAGGGCTCTCTCGTTAACAAAGTCTTTTAATTTCTTCTACAACTCTTTTAATATCGTTATTAATTTCGCTCGCTTGATATCTTCTTACTTTCCATCCATCAATTCTTAGATGGATATCTCTTAGAATGTCCGATTCAATTTTTTGAGAATGGGCTTTATCACCATCAATTTCAATATCATATTTATTATCATTTATGAACAAAGCAAAATCAAGCCGATAAAGTTTTTTGCCTCTAATTTTCGTTTCATACTGAGGAAGAACTTTAATTCCCTCTTTTGTTAATCTTTTGAATAATTTTTCTTCAATGGGGGAATCAAAATCAAGGTCTAACTCTTTTCTAGATTCAGTATGTTCCAATAAACTTTTAAGAAAACCTCCCGCTTCATTACATTTTTTCTTATCACCCACAATTATCAAGACACTTCTCGCTCTTGTAATAGCAACATTTAGTAATTGGGTAGTTGTATGAATCCAATTAAGTGTCGTTTGTTTTATTCCCTGTGATATGGCTGGTGAGAAGATAATTATGTCTTTTTCATCTCCCTGAAATCTATGTGTAGTTCCTACAGTAATATCCATCTTTTCTAGTTCTTTAGTTCTTTTAATCATGTCAACAATTAAGTCCATCTGAGCCCTAAATAAAGTTACAACTCCAAATGAAATTTTCTTTAATTTTGATTTCTGAAAAGTTTTAAGAATTTTTATTATTTCTATTGCTTCCTCTTTATTAGATGGACTTTTAGTTTGGTTAGTTTTGCCCTGAACATCAACCCATTTAACCCCTCTGGGATGGATGTTGTTGGATATTAAGTTATCTTCATTCGTCATTATGTTTAATTTTTTATCATAAAAATATTCATTTGAAAAGCTTATTATGTCTCTACAAGACCGATAATGTTGATTTAGTAATTTTGGAGTCTCATCTTTACTTTTGATTATTCGTTCTGTAATATCATAAAGAGAATTTTTACTATAAGCATAATCCAAATACAATCCAGTGATTTTATTTTCTGAAGCAACTTTCTTATCTTCTGTCTCATTAAGTATTGAAATATGCTTTAATTGTTTAGGATCACCAATAATCACGACTTGTTTTGCTCTATAGAACAAAGGCAATGCGGAAGCAATATCACATTGTGACGCTTCATCAATAATTAACAAATCAAAAAGGTTTTCTTTTAGTGGAAGACTATTTTTTGCTGATAGATTAGTTACAATCCAAATTGGAAGGAAATTTAATAATTCTTTAATCTCATTTTCTTGTTGCTCTACTAAGTTCCAATATAAGCTTTTATCAGCGACATATCTTTCCAATTTCTCTGAAGCATCAATATATCTGGAAACGTGGTTTTCATCATGAAGGGAGGTTTTCTTTAGTTTTTTGAACCAATAATTTTCAAATAGATTCCTAGATAGTTTTATTCTTTCCTCCTGAAATTTATTTATTTTGGATTGTAGAATGTAAATAGAATCAGATTTTGCTAATTTTTGTTTTAAAGAGTCTATTTCATTTCTGACCAAAGATATCTGCTTAAATAATAAAATCAATTTCAAAGATTTTTTAATTTCTTCAGTATTTAGTTTAATATTTTGGTCTAAATAATCTTTAAAATTATTACTTAAATTGTCATAATATTTTTTGAAAATTGCCTGTTCTTTCTTTTGATAGAAAGAGGGTAATACAAATTTAATTATTTTTTTGATAAAAGTTATATTTTCAAAATTGTTCTTAATATCACTTTCTAATTTAAACTTAACAATTTTCTTAAATTTATCTTCTTTACATTTATCATAGAGTTTTTCAGGGAGGTTTTTTGCTAAACTATCGGCTTGATTTTGCAGTTCTTCAATTTCTTCATTGGTTTTAGACATATCTTCTAATTGGTGTTTAAGGTAGTTAGTTTCTTTGTTGATGTTTTTGAGTTTTTTAGCATCATTTTCAAAGTTAGAAGATATTTTCAGGGAATTTTTTTCTTGAAAGAGTTTATCAATTTGTAATTTAGCGTTTTTTCTGTATTTACTGGAACCCATTCTTACAATTAAATCTTTAGATAAAATAGTTTTAAGTTTCTCATTTACTATATTTACTGCTTGATTATTCTTACTTGCAAACAAGACAGATTTATCATTCCAAACTGCATTAGCAATAATGTTAAGAACTACTTGCGATTTTCCTGTGCCAGGTGGTCCAGTAATTACGCTTACATTACTTGAAAAAGAATTTTTGACTGCTTTTTCTTGTGATTCATTTAAGTGAAATATCTCCAGAAGATCTTTTTTATTTTCTGGGATCTCACATTTTTCTTTATCAAATAAAATTCCCAATGATGTTGATTCCAATTGATGTTGAGATAATTTTTTTAGTTTTTCTAATTCATCTATTAATCCCCTAGTAAAGCCCATTCTCCCACCAAAATATAAAATTGCTTTGTTTATCAATTGAAGTGATGGTCTTACAATCAATGGTTTTTCATCAAGTTCAGAGGTGATGTTTGAATCAAGTTTAAGCAACTCTGTTATTTTTTGAAGCTTGATGGAAAAATCATTTTCTTCTTTAATTTCTGAACGAATTTTTTCTATTTCTTCTACATTATAATCATGTTTAGTCAAGATATAATGGTTAAATTCGGGCATTACAGATTGTTTGGTAAAAATAATTCTATCGTCTTTTTCTTCAAAGTCAATTTCTACAAAGAAAATAGGACTGACATTTCCATTTGAATCCATAAATAATGGATAACCATAGAAAATAGGCATATTCTTCTGAAGAAGTTTATAGTTTTTGAAAATATTTTCAATTGCAGGAGTTTTTTTAATTGTAACTTGTTCTTTCTTTTGTAGGAACAATTGATCTTTTTTGAAAATATTTGAATGGAATTTTTTACCCTCAAATCTGTAGTTAAAAGTAAGTGATAATGTATCTTCTCTTTCTAAACAGGAGATATAATAATCTGATAGCGAGCGGAATTCTTCAGTTGAATTTATCTTGTGAACCATATATACACTAGAACAACAGTATGTTTTTAATCTTTTCTAACGAGAGAGCCCATTTAATAGTCTGGAAAATTTGGGAGAGTGAAACGAACCGTTTAAACCTCGTTATAGGACAGTTGCGTAGCAATTTCCTCGTTTTGTTTTTCTATGGGTTTAAACGAAGACGCCAATGTTGAGATTTTCGGATTTATCCCCTGCTTTCTTGACAGAGATTGCTTGAGCTTTGTATGGGAGAGCAAAACGACATCCAGAAAGTTGTGCAACAAGGTGACAAAAAAATTACGTATAACGTTGCAACTATGCGAAGTTCTTTAAGTTCCGTAGCGAAGCGGAGGAACATTAAAGAATTTGGGAAATGTCCCGAGCCGAGGGACTTTCCGCATAGTTGCTGTTAGCCGACCCGACCGAAGGGAGAGCGCAGCGGGGTCGTAGTGAGCGTTAGCGAACGGAGAAGTATTTTTCTCGCCGGAGATTCCATTGTCACTGTAGTTTTTTAGATTTAATTGTTTAATAGTTTTCGAGCGTAGCGAGTGTTTAGTTAGGGGGGACTTAAGAGTTTAGTAATAAATTTTATATAATATTGACCAATATGATAATAAATATGACAGAAGCGGTAAAACCAAGATATGATAAGAATAATGTTGATTCTATAGTTAGTTATGCAAAAAAGCTAGTTGACCAGACTTTAAGAGAAGCTATGCATCAGGATGTTGATTTTCAAGAAGCATTGGCTGTTAGAGTAAAAGGCAAATTTGGACAGTTTTTAGAAAAATATTATTTTGAGATTGACAATAATTCTTCTAGTGAACCAGATTTTAAAGAAGTAGGAATGGAATTAAAGAGTACTCCACTTAAGAAATTAAAAAATGGAGAGTATTCGCCAAAAGAAAGATTAGTGTTGAATATAATTAATTATGAAACAATTGTTAATGAAAATTGGGAAAATTCTCATTTTTTAAGTAAAAATCATCTTTTATTATTAGTTTTATATCTCTATGAAACTGAAAAAAGTTTTCTCGATTACTTAATCAAATATGTTGCTCTCTGGAAGATAGAAGGAGAAGAGCGGGAAATCATTAGACAGGATTGGGAAAAGATTGTCAATAAAGTTAGGGGGGGCAAAGCCCATGAATTATCTGAGGGTGATACTTTTTATTTAGGGGCATGTAGAAAAGGACACAAAGAAGCACCTCGTAAATATTCTTCAGGAGAGATTCCTGCAAAACAAAGAGCATTTAGTTTTAAGCTGAAGTTTATGAAGTCTATCTTAAAAAAAATTAAAGATGCTGAGCCAATAGTTAAAGATATTAGCGAACTTAAAACTAAAAGTTTTGAAGATGTTGTGCATGATAGATTCAAACCATTCTTAGGATTGGAGATTAAAGATATAGAAAGAAAATTAGATCTTCAGTTAAATAGAGATGCTAAAAATTATTTTGCAACTCTTGCTAGAAGAATGATGGGGATAGATGCTAAGAAAATCGAGGAATTTGAAAAAGCAGGAGTTTCCATGAAAATAATTAGATTAAAACATAATGGTGTTCCAAAAGAAGATATGTCTTTTCCAAAATTTATATTCAAAGAAGTTGCAGAACAAGAATGGGAGGAAAGCGATTTCTTCAATCAGCTTGAAAGTAAGTTTTTCTTTATAATCTATGAAATGAACAAAGATGAGAGTGAGATAAAATTCAGAAAAGCTTTTTTCTGGAACATGCTACAAGAAGATCTAGAAGAAGCAAAAAAAGTTTGGAATATTACTAAAGAAAGAATTAATGAAGGGGTTAATACCTGGGAAAAGAACGATAGAACTTTCAATAATTTGCCAAATAAATCTGAGAACAGAGTATCTCATGTAAGACCCCATGGAAAAGATAAGAATGATGTTGATGAATTACCAGATGGAAGAAAAATGACTAAATCTTGTTTCTGGTTGAATGCACAATATCTAAAAGAACAAATTGAGAACAATTAATCTAATTGTGAAATTAAAGATTTCCCAATTCTCTTAATAACTCCTGTGACAAGTGCATTTCCCATAAAAAATGCTCTTTTAATATCCCCACAACCTGCGGTGTGATTGTCTGGAAACATATTCAATCTTTCTAATTCTATTGGAGTTAATCTTCTTAATTTTCCACTTTTGGTTTTAATGACATGCTTAAATCTGGAAGGGCTAGAACCTCCCTCTCCAGTAATTATGGTTCTAGAAGGGGATTCTAATTTATCTGGAAAAATCATGCCTCCCTCAGTATAAGTATATGAAAAGTTTCTTTTTTTATTAAATCTTTTTTCATTCTTAGATCCTTTGAGATATTTCCATCTTTCTAAAGATTTCTTATCAATGAAAAACTTTTCATCAACCTCTTTTTCTGGAATTATAATGTCTCCAATAGTAGTTCTTTTTCCATTGTAATCGGCAGAAACTTTTGAAGTGAAAACTTTTCTGTCAATAACAATTCCGCAGTTTTGGAATGGACTAAATGTTCCGTTTTTATTAAAATTTTCAGAAAGTTTGATTAAATCTCCCTCTAATTCAAGATTTTTAGAGAACAAAGATTTTGATTCATCAATAGGTAATGCTTTTGCTAAAGTACCATTATTAAAAACCCAACTTTTAACATCCGCGGATTTAATCTTTTTATGAATTGAAGTATTTTTATGGTAGCCCATCAGAAAAACTCTTCTTCTTCGCTGAGGCATTCCATAATCTGCTGCATTAATGATTCTCCATTCAACAATATATCCTAAATCAGATAATGAAGCAAGCATTATAGCAAAATCTCTTCCTCTTTGACTTGCTGGAGAAGATAATAATCTATCAACATTCTCTAACAAACAAAATTCTGGTTTTGATTTTGAATCTTTGAGAATACGGTGAATTTCCCACCACAAAACACCCTTCTTTCCAGTTATTCCCTTTGACCTAGATAAGCTTTTAGCAACTGAATAATCTTGGCAAGGGAATCCTCCAACTAGAAGATTGTGTTTTGGGATATCTTTAATATTAACTTCTGCAATATCTTCATTAGAATGATTTTTTTCGCCAAATCTCTTTACATAAACCTCTGAAGCATCTTGGCTTTTTGTAGCTGGTTCCCATTGATTGCTCCAAACCACATTATATCTTTTAGAAGAATTTTCTAAGCCAATTCTAAAACCGCCTACACCAGCGAATAATTCTACCACATCAATCTTTTTCATCTAAACACCTAAGCTAGATGATATAGCAATTTATATATAAATCTTTCGATCCTAGCTGATATGTTGGGCATAATTAGTTTTTTGGAACATAAAATCAACAATAATTTAGAAAAAAACACCAAAAACGTCTAAAGTTAACAAGTAGTTAATTAAAAGTTAATTAAAAGTTTAAAATAGCCCGAAAGATTTAAATAGAACCACACTTATCCAAAACATAAGCAAAAAGGATTTGGCAATAAGACCTGATACCTGGAGGCTAGAAGATGAATAAGAAAAAATATTATGTGCTTCGACCTGAAATCATCAGGAAAGAAGTGAGGAAAAATCGTCCTGGAGTTTATACTTTAGGAAAATTTGATAAGAATGAATTCTACGTTAAGTATGTTGGAAGAAGTGAAACATGCCTAAGAAGAAGATTGTTGGAACATGCAAGAAAGAGCTTTTCTAAGTTTTTTAATTTTAGACAATTTTCGGATAGAAATTCTGCAATTAGAAACGAAATGGTTGAATTTTTTACATACAACCATCTCAACAATAAGATTAGGCCCTCTTCAAAAAAAGGAGTTATGCCTGGTATTGAAAGCTGTGAATCAGAATTAAATAAATTAATTAGAAATCTGGAGGTTATTTAAAATGTCAGAAGAAAAAAAAGTTCCATTTGCACATGGAAAAAGATTTGTAAATAGTATGAGGTCTCAAGGTCTTACGGACTGCGACGCTATTAAAGAATTCATAGATAATTCTGTTGATGCAGAATCAAGTGAAGTGAACATCCAAACATGGGATGAAAATGGAGTTAATATTTTAAGTCAAGACGACGGTTCTGGAATGTCAAGGGATTTATTAAGAAGGGCATTAGCTTTTGGAGAGTCAGATAATGATGAAGTCTCAGACAAAATAGGTAGGTTTGGTTTTGGTATGCCCTCAGCAGTCATAGCAAAGACAAAATGGGCAGATGTATATTCGAAACAGAAAGGAGGAAAATATCTTCATATGCATCTAGATTTAGATAAAATTAGTGAAGATCCGAACCTTGAGCTTCCAGAACCTGATGACGAACAACCAGAAAATAATAACAAGATAAAGGACAAGATAAAAGGGCACGATTCAGGTACAATAATCTTTCTAAAATCTTGTGATAGAGTTGAAAACAAGAAAGCAAACACCATTGCTAAAAAATTCAAAGAAGATTTTGGTGAGACCTATCGATTGATGATAGAGAATGGTCTTAAAATAAAAGTTAATGGTGAAGCTGTAACTAAAGTTGATCCTTTGATGGCCTCAAAAAATCATTTCTATTTTAATAAATTGGTTGAAGGAGCAAAAAAGGGAAAGAAGGAAGGCAAGGACTGTGGAGATGAAGGTTTTTCTACCCAATATGGAGAAATAGAAAATATTGAAGTTGAAGTTGAGAAGAATGGAAAGAAAGAGAAGGGATATATAAGAATAAAACTTTATTTTCTTCCAATGTGGCAAACATTCTTTGCACAAGGGGCGACAACCATAGCTGCTGCTTCTAGAGCATTTAAGATTGGTTACGGAACAGAGGGATTTTATTTGATGAGAAATAAAAGACAGATTGGTTCTGGTGAGACACTTAATGGTGTTTTCAAAAGACATCCAATGCTTACTTATTTTAGGGGTGAAATTGATTTTGACTCTGTGCTTGACGAAGAATTTGGAATTCAAAATAACAAAAGCAGATTTCATCTACGAGATAGTGTTGTAACAAAGATAAAGAATAGGGTTGACCTACTTATCACCCAGATTAGGAGCAAGCAACAAGAAATTGCTAATGAAATTAGGTCATATTCTGGAGAAGGTAATGAAAGTAAAGGGATTCAAATTGCCGATACAACCAATATTCCAAAAACAAAGAAGCACAAAGATATAATAAATGAAGGACTTGACAACGCTAAAGAAATTTTTATTCAAGAGATTGAAAATGATAGTAGTATCAGTGAAGATGAGAAAGAGAGAAAAAAGGAAGAAATTAAAAAAATCTTCAAAGAAGAACACTCTTTTGAAATTGTTGAAGTTACAAATAAACAAGGGCCAATTTTCACGTGGGAATATCTTGGAAAAACAACTAAGATCTTGATGAATCGAGACCATCCATTTTTTGAGTATTATTGGCTGGGATCTGTTGGAGATACAAGAACAAGAACGTTGTTAGAACTTTTGATGTATACTTTAGTGAAAGGTGAGCAGTTCCACAGAGAAGAAGTTGATAGTGGAAGTACTTTAACATATGACGAGTTAAATAACCACTGGAGCCAAATACTCAGAAGATTCCTAAATAACCCTCGATTTATGGAACTGATGGAAAATGTAGAAGATGAGGAGGTTTATGAAAAATAATTTTTTATTCTTTTTTTTCATAACCCAAAGTTACAAGATCTTTAGCAATTTCAATTCCAACATCAGTTAACGAATAGAACTTTGATTTAATACGTGCATTCGAAAGATAACGCCTAACAATCTTCTTATCAAGAAGTTGTCGGAGGATTTTACTTGTGTTTTGTATTGAAGTGTCGGTCTTATTTGCAAGCCATGAAGGGGTCTTTGGAGAATGGTTAAGGAATAAAATAACATTTATGCGACTCTTACCTGAAGTTACAAAAGGAGTTAGTTTATTTAATTTGTTCATAAACAAAGAATAAATTGAAACTAAATAAAACTTTCCATAAATGGATAATGGGGAGTAACCAACAGAAATAATTTAAATAAATGAGGTATAACTAATAAAATGACATACAAATTCAGCCCATCATCATTAAGTTTACTAAAAGATTGTCCTAGATGTTTCTGGCTTAAGTTTAACAAGAACATTAAAAGACCAGATACTATTTTTCCATCTTTGCCTAGTGGAATGGATAAAATATTAAAAGTTCATTTTGATTATTTTATGAAGAAAGGAGAATTGCCTCCCGAATTATCTGAGTTAAAAGGATATAAACTATTTGATGATGAAGAATTGTTGAAAATTTGGCGAAGTAATTTTAAGGGAATTCAATGGACTGACAAAAAAGGTAATCTCTTTAGAGGAGCTGTTGATAATATTCTTGTAAAAGGAAAGAAGTTAGTTGTTTTGGACTATAAAACTCGTGGTTATCCTCTGAAAGAAGATACCCACACACATTATTTAGACCAAATGGATATTTACAATTTTCTTCTTAGAAAAAATGGCTATGAAACAGAGGAATACACTTATTTAATTTTTTATCATCCTCACAAAGTTGAAGAAAATGGTCATGTGTGCTTCAATACTGATATCATCAAGATTAAAGTAAATATCGAGAATGCTGAAAATATTTTTAAGAAAGCGTTAAAAGTTATTGAAGGAGAAATGCCAGGATCTTCTGAAGAATGTGGTTTTTGTAAATGGTCAGAAATAACTAAAAAGGATGAAAAATGAGAATATTAACTAAAAATGATTATGTGGATTTTGAAGCCCCAATTCAGATGACAGAAGAACAAAGAAAAAAATTTGTTTCATTTTTTAAAAATTTATTTGTGGATGTTAAAATAAGCGAAGTCAAAGAGAAATCAAAAGAGATGGGAAAAAGAACAATAACTAATAAGGATTGGACTCCAGAAGAATTTTCTTTGTTATTAAGTCCAAAAACAAATGAGGAACTCTCCGTTAAAACAGAGAGAAGTATGATGAGTATAAAGATGATGAGAGGACATTTTGTTCCTGAGTTTATGGTCTGGGCAAAGAAAAAAGGATACTCTCTTCCTGTTAAATTTGATGTTATTAAAGAATATCTCAAGGAGCAAAATAAAAAATGAATATTCTAATTGGAGATAAAGGAAATGTTGATTTTGACTCCCCAGTTAAAATGACCGATAATCAGCAGCAAAAATTTATTGAATTTTTAAGAGGTATATTTAGTGTTGTTAAATTGGAAAAAACTCAAGAATTCAGAACAGAAAGAATTGGCGATAAATTTTTCATGAAGGAATGGACAGGTGATGAATATGCTGCTTTATTAGAGATTGAAGAAACAGACAAAGTTGCTGAAATGCTTGGAAGGTCTTGGATGAGCGTAGACATTAAACGAGGTGGATTTATTCCTGATTTTCTTGCTTGGACTTCTGAAAAAGGTAAAGATCCTTTAAAAGATGATGTTAAGAGTTTAATTAAAGATTTTATGAAAGAAAAAGAAAAAGAACTTCTTTCAAGAAGAGAGAAGAAAAAAGAACTTCGCAAAAAACAAAAAGAAATTGAAGGATTACAAGATGAATTAGAAGGATGGGATTCTGAAAAAAAAAGAAGTCAGATTGATTTAGCAATTAGGTTGAAACAGGTTAAGAATATTGATGTTGACGAATATATTAAAAGTAAAAAGAAAGAGATTATTTTGAAGATTGATAAGTTAAAAAAAGAAGTAGATTCTAGTTCCTCTTAAGTCCCCCCCCCGTTTTAATTAAATCTAAAAAATTTGGGTGAAGCGACAGCGTAACCGTTTATACAATGTTATGTTTAGTCACGAAGTGATTGGTTAGTTTTTTTTCCAGTTCGTATAAACGAAAGTGACAATGGTTTAAATCTTCGGAAATTCACGCAGAGAATGCACCTGCAAGGCGAGAAAAATATTTTGGCTAACGTTGCAACTATGCGAAGTCTCAAAAGGGTGGCATCTGGGATGAGGCAAACCACAGCCCGAGCAGGTAAGGGTAAATTTATTTTGAAAATTATAAATTTGGTTTGAGATTT
>Ga0233436_1001307_pt1 | contig 21453 bp, 22 predicted proteins | sample SI_122_August201_2_FD_182723 | JGI IMG/M metagenome (GOLD analysis project Ga0233436, IMG submission 182723) | Seawater microbial communities from Saanich Inlet, British Columbia, Canada - SI_122_August2016_150_MG | ecosystem: Environmental > Aquatic > Marine > Inlet | place: Canada: British... | reverse complement strand
TGGATTGTATCGATTAATAGCATTATCCATTGCATCTTGAGCTAACTGAGTATTAGGCTGTTTAGATAAAGCCCAGCCAACCACTTGCCTGGAAGCTAAATCTAGGACGCAAGCTAAATAACTCCAGCCTTGGTAGGTTTTTATATAAGTAATATCACCCACCCAATGAATATTACTTTTTTGTTGATTAAAGTCACGATCAAGTAGATTGTCGGCCCTTTTATGTAGCTTGCCAGTATTGGGATAATAATGACGCTTTTTAGGCCTTATGGCCTTAATATTAGCCTTGTTCATTAGTGTCGTAGTACGATGAATACCAATTTGATAACCTTCACTGTTTAGTTGGCGCTGTAAGCGCCTTCTTCCGTAAGTGTAGCCCGTTTCTAATGAGATTTGCTTCATTGATTTAATGATGGCCTTAGTGTCATCATCCATTGACTTATCTCTTGACTGGTAGTAATAACTACTACGAGCGTGATCAAATAAATCACACAGCTCTTGCACATTGTATTGTTGACAAGCCTTGTTCAGCTTAGCAATCATATTGGTTACTGACTGTCCATAGCGAACAAGGCTGTTGCCTTTTTTAATATCTCGTTATCCCGTTTAGCACGCCATAGTTGCTTCTTAAGTGATTGAATCTCTTGCTGTTCTGATGTCATTGCTTTGCCAGTTGTTGGTGTTTGCCCATCAAGTTCAGCCAGGTATTGCTTCTTCCATCTGGCAACGGCTGTTGGGCCTGCACCTGATATGTCAATAATTTGTCTATTGGTGTAGCCTTCATTGACCATTAATTTAACGTAATCTAGCTTTTGTTCAACCGTGAACATCACACGTTGCTTCCTGGTTTTTACTTGTGTCATTTGCTGACCTCCTTATAGTTTGTATTATAAGGCTATCTTTGTGTCCAAGTTTGTCAGACCACTACATTAAATAGTTACCAATAGCCGCGTTGATATTGTTTTGGCACCAACACTTCTTCCTTTAATCCGATTGCAGCCCTCCAAACCCAATGAGGGTCATTCAAATAGCTACGACCAATAGCTACAAGATCTGCATCATTAGATTCGATAATTTTCTGCGCTGTTTTATAATCATTAATTTCACCAGTTACTCTTGTCACCATGCCAGTTCTTCTTTTTATTTCACTAGCAAATTCAACCTGAAATCCTATCCCAGAAACTAAGTTTGTAACTGGTATAATCCCCCCACTAGACACACATATATAATCTATACCAATAGCTTTTAATTGTAATACCAAAGCTACACAATCATTAATTGTACTTCCGCCATTCAACCAATCTTGCGCTGTTACACGTATACCTATAGGTTTATCTGTCGGCCAAGTGCGCCTTACATCTGATACAACTTCTAAAATAAATCTTATTCTATTGTTGAAAGTCCCTCCGTACTCGTCCACTCTATGATTTGATATAGGTGAAAAAAACTGATGTAATAGATAGCCATGCGCAATATGCAATTCAACAATATCTAAATTAGCTCTGATCGCACGCTGTGTCGCTTTGATAAAATCTTGCCTAATGCCATTCAATTGACCTAGGTTAAGCTCAGAAGGAATTGTACCACCATCATATCTTGATATTGCTGACGCACTTACAGTATCCCACCCCCCCTCATCACTAGTTAAATGCTTACCACCCAGCCATGGTAAATTTACAGAGCCCTTCCTGCCAGAATGTGACAATTGACAAGCAATCGGTGTTTTTGAATACTTTTTACAAGATTTAACCATTTTTGTAAGCTGATCTTCATTGCTACTAGAATACAAGCCTAAATCTCCATGACTAATTCTCCCTTGTTTAGATACAGCTGTAGATTCAATAACAAACATACCGGCGCCAGAGGTAGCCATCTGCATATAATGAGACGCATGCCACTCATTTGCATCCCCCTCAACAGCTGAATATTGACACATTGGTGAAATAGTGATCCTATTTGAGATGGTTATGGAGCGCAACTGTATTGGAGAAAAAAGACTACTCTTTTTCATAAAAATATTAGCCTTGTTTTTTCTCTACAATAAATTCATTATGAGGATGGAAGATGGCTTCTGGCCATGCCCAATAAGTTTCAATGTACAGGTTACCAAGTGCACAACCTAATTTTGGTAAATGTGGAACCCCATCTCGGTCTATCATGGCGTCCAATGGTGTAGCTATTCTAAGCCATTCTGTTTTAGGCTGATTGGTATAGCTCTTTCTCAAAATTAAAGCAACCTCCGGTGGCACCGTTCTATATCCATTTCTTTCTAGCTCTAAGTAAAAATCTTTAATTTTTGTCGGACTATCGAAGCCTAAATCAGCCAAACTAACCAACCATAGATCATAACTTTTCTTTAAATTCGAATCTAAGCTAAGAGAGATATCTATAATCCAGTCACTTATCTTAAACCCCTCTGAAATTAATTCCACAACAATCTTACTGGCTGTTTCACCCCCTTTCAAGTCTAATTTACACCATTTTTTCATTTACTACCTCCAATTTAAAAAATTTACACTACATTTCTTTCTAAATCATGTGTCTGCAAAATGCCTGACACCATTCCTAAATCATCTACAACTATCAGTGTATTGATTCTCCATTTATTCATAAGATCGTTAGCTATTGTTATGTTTTCATTAAATCCAATTGTCTTTGGCTTTCCAGTCATTAAATCCAAAGCCCTTAATGTAAAGAAGTCTTTTTCATGAATTTTATCACCCCAAAACCTCTGACAACTTTTTAAAATTTCTTTTAGTGTTATCTTGCATCGGTAAGATAATTAGAAATATATAAAAGACTCGATATTGTCATTTTTTTCTTAACTTAAAAAAGAAAAAAGAGCATTCTTTGATCTGTCAACATCATCATTAAGTATGTCGTACACTTTATTGTAGTTAATCTCAGCGTCAATAAACTTATCAATATCACTTTCTGTACTTAACAACCTATCTGAAAGATGCAGCTTCCTCAATAAATAATCTATTTTGTTATAACTCGCTTTATTAGGAATGGAGATAAACTGCTTTCCATATTTAATTGAAAAAATAGTGCCATGAAATGAGCTTGTAACAATAAATGATGAATTTTTAAAAAACCACAACCACTCAAATGGATCTACATCTGTTATATTTTTATCAGCCCAGGGGATAGCCCTTCCTATCGAAACAATTTCTCTTTTATCACCATACATTTCCCTAATTTTTTTCTCAATACTGTCATCAATAATCCCTGGAGCATATACCAAAATATAATCATCCATATATTGTGGTGCATTTTTATATTTAACCTCGCAACCATTGAAATTATAGAGAAAAGTTGGGTCAACTAAAATATCGACGTCAAGATCAATATTGTTTTTAATAATCGCTTTTGAGTTATCATCACGAACAGATATGTAACTAAAATTCATTAATCTGTTCTTTATTTCTGATGGTAACGATGTATTTGCCTCAAGCCATCCAAAACTTGCTGCGTATGATCCGATTTTTACTGTATTTATACCCTCTCCGAAATAGGTGATATCGTATCCTACCATAGGATTAGTATAGTTCCAGACTTCATCGCTACCAACCAATACACAATCATAATTATAATTATAAATTCGCTTATTTCTTCGTATAGAAGCCGTCATTTTCATCTTCCTGTGACACTTCTTGAACTTAATAATTTTTATAATATTACGAATAATAGATATAATATTTTTCCTTACAAGAAAGTATCGATATTCTGCAAACCAATGGCGACTATTTTTATAGTTTATCACCTCCACATTATGCCCTTGAATTTCAATGAACTTATATAACGCATAACACTGCAAAAAAGCACCGTGATTTATGCCATCATGATAATTTAAAATACCTATTTTTTTCATTTGTATATTTTCTTAACCTTGTCTAAAATTGTTTTTATGTATTATGATTCATACACTTTCTGCTCAGGCCATACCTAAACTCTAAATCGTTTATAATTTGAGAGCACCCTGTTTCATTTCTTCTTCCTGAGGAAATAATATTGCTTGCAATAAATTCATCTATAACGGATCGATTTAACGAGAGCTTGTCATCTTGAATAACTTTTTCAAGCTCGGCATCACTCATAAAATCAACTTTATTTATTTTGAATTTATCATATTGGCTAAATAAATTTTTCTGAAAATCGTTAAATATACTACCAACTAACTGTATAACTTTTTTATTATATACAAATGCAGAAATAATTGCCGTTGTGTCATGAAATAATACTAATGAGGCTCTCGCAATATAAGACTGGGTTTGATTTTTAATAGTCTTTCTGCCTCTATAATCTTCCACACATGTTTTTTCATCATAGTTTGGATGCAAACACACAACAATTTCTTTGTTTGTTTTATTTTCCAAATAACTAAATATATGATTCAATCTATCAAAATAAATACACTTATCTATTGGGCTATATCCACAATTTATCTGATCGCCATGATATGGGAGCATTCCATCTACAAAAACTATATATTCATCGGTTATTGTAAAATTATCAACAATACTCGTGTCATAAAAAGAGCTATTTACCAATACTGTTTCTTTATGTTTATTTCTATATTTAATATTTATGGCATGAGAACGAGAGGCGTTAGAAATATATAGAACATCTATACTTTTAAATATATTGACCACAATTAATAAATAAAACAAACGATCTGGAATTACCCTCTTTAACTTCCCAGTAACACTCTTGTAAACTGAAGTAATAGAGCTTAATATAGATATATTTTTTCTTATCTTGAAACTAAAGTTAATAAAATTTCCAAAATTATTTACATATATCAATGGCACATTGCAATATCTAATCAATAAATAAACCCACCAATCTGTAATTTTTTCTGAAAACATACTGATCACTATACATTTTTTTGATAATAAAACGTATAGTGATCGTATAGATTTAACTCTTATCACATCATAAGTTATACCTTTATAATTAATTGTAGAGTGGGAGGTATTATTTCTATCAATACCAATATCAATAAATATAACTTCCTCTATTTCAGATACCAACTTACTAAAAAAAAGCGTATTGATTTCTATATTTTTATAGACATCGTTACATATCACATAAACAATTTTATTTATACCCACTTCTAAGTGTCAGTAAATTCATGGATAGATAAAGATATTTTTCTCACACTATGCTCATAATCTCTAAACTTATCTTTCGTTACAATAGACGGTGTAGCAATTATCTCCTTTGTGGATACACCAACTTCATTGGCAAGAATATAAAACCATACAAGTTTTCCATGGTAAGAACTCTTATAAATATATCGATCTGACACAAAATTCTTCAATTTTTCTACATCAACAAATCTAGTATTTTCCATATTATGCAATAACTCTTTATACTGCCCTCTTGTACTCCAAGTATCACAAAAGGAATAATATTCATTACCCCAGGGTGAACAGCCTGATGAAATTGATTTAAAGCCCAAATATGCAGCCTCTACTACTGCATTACCATGATGAGAAACAACAACTGTGTTTTTTGGATCAAGTAAATCTAATTGCTCTTTGTTTGAGACAGGGAAGTCAATAAATTTAATATGTTTATTTACTATGTACTTATTTTTTATTTTGCCCCAAAGTTTACGATCCCATTCAATTACTTCAGCCTCATAATTATATGCCCAAAAATTAGGATGCCCTTTTACAATAATATTTACATCTTGATCAATCAAAACCTCGAGTGTAAATTCGAGCCATTCATACATATTTAAAAAACCATCATATCCATAGATCAGTTGAGAATCTGTAAATGAATGCGCATATATTAAAATGGTTTTTTCGTTCACTATTTTGGGTTTGTATATTTTTAATTTTTTTGATATCTTTGCATTATAGTAAGGAATATAATCCTGCGGGCTTTTTAATCTTTTTTCCATATAGGTATGGTATTTTTCATCAGGTACAATTATTTTAGGATATTCGTACTTTGCAATAGATACGGTTGTAAACTTCTTATTTTTATAAAACATGTACCCATGTGGATATTTGTGAGCATAAACACCAATCCCTCCTCTCATTAATGAATCAAAAATTATGCTATTTAAATATGAAATATCATCTAAATATACGACCAATTCTCCACTGTTTTTTTGAGATTTCTGAATAATTTTAATTGAAAAAAAATATGCTCTAACTGCTGAAATAAGTTGCTTAAATACAGAATAATACAAATAGATCTTACTATCATAGACTTTAAAACTTCTCACGGCTGTTGAGTATGCTGGCAACCCTATATTAACGCCCTGTATAGAATAATTCAATATATTTCTTAATTTCCTAGACTTTATTATAAAAAACACAATAGCCTTAATAATATGAAAATAAAGTTTTGGATCTCTATAGTGCCAATTAACCTTATACTCTACAATTTCATGCGGCCCATGCCTACGATCAAAATCACATGATGCCACATCTATTATTAATTCTTTTATTATTGTATTTCTTTTAGTAACCAAAAGTCTGTTCATTGCTATACTTAATTAAATTTTACCAATCTATTTTATGGATTGTTTTGAATTATTATCATTAATCTGATTCTATTTATATACGAGTTTTCTTGAAATTAATTATGTATCAAAATCTAAAAATTGACAGGCCGTTCCTTTTTTTATATCTTTTACTACTTTTTTTCCAATAATATTTTCAATTTCCTTGGGTGCTAGTCCGTAACCAGGCCTTATACTTTTTATATGTTCACTAGTAATTACTTCACCCCTTGAAATATCTTTTATAAAATAAAGTGAACGACGAAACTGTACATTACTTTGCTCACTCGATTTTCTACCATAATCGACATTGCCGAGTGCCTCCCATGCTGTTTTAGCGCCCAAACATAGTTCTCTTAACTCTCCTGATTCAAGAGAAAATGAATCATCAGGGCCGCCGCCATTGCGGTCTAAAGTTACGTGCTTTTCAATAATTGATGCACCTAATGCAACACTTGCTATGGCCGTTGCATTGTCAATTGTATGATCTGATAAACCGGTAATTATATCAAACTTTTGTTGCATATCGATAAGCGTTCTCAAGTTGTAATCCTTTGCCGGTGCAGGATAACCACTCACACAGTGCAATATCGCTAACTCCTTACATCCACCTTCTCGTGCAGCTTCAATCGCTTCTTGAATTTCTTCAGAATTCGCCATGCCTGTTGAAATAATCATAGGCTTCCCAGTTTGGGCTACATATTTTATCAAAGGCAAGTCCACTGCTTCAAAAGAAGCAATTTTATATGCTGGTGTATTTAGATCTTCCAATAAATCAACTGCAGTATTGTCAAATGGTGAGCTAAATATTGTGATACCAACTTTTTTTGCATAATGAAATAAGGGTTTGTGCCATTCCCATGGCATAAACGCCCCCTTATATAACTCATATAAGCTTTGGCCATCCCACAAACCACCTTCAATCATGAATTCTGGCGTATTCATATCCATTGTGATCGTATCCGGGCGATAAGTTTGTAACTTTACCGCATCAGCCCCGGAAGCTTTAGCCATTTCAATAATTCGATAGGCATTGTTAATATCGCCATTATGATTTGCCGACATTTCGGCAATAATATAAGGTGAATTTGCGACACCTATCTTTCTTTCATTGATCTTAAATTCTATACTTTTCACTACACCCTACCTTCCAAAATATACTCATCAATACCGCGATAAATTTTAGTCCCATCCCTGGGTTTTATATATTTTTCAACTTTATAGCCAAATTTTAATTGTATTGACCATATCAAATCACTAAATCCAAGTTTATCTCTAAATACCACTGTGCTTGAAAATCTTGGGTTAATTTCAAACAATACAGGGCCTCTATTTGTCATTCTTAATTGTAAATTTATTGATCCTTGTAATTTTAATAATTTGGATATTTCCTCAATATATGAATCAATTAACTTACTTTCAACAACTTCTCCAGAGTAAGTAAAGCCCCCTTTTAATTTACGTTTAATATTTATAGATCTGAATATTTTTCCATCACTAAACACACAACATGTGTATTCTTGATCATCATCAGTCAAATACTCCTGAATTATATTTGTACTACTTAGCTCACTTTCCTTAATATCACCATGTGAATATATAATCTTAAGACCTTTTGAACCTTGCCCTGACCTTAATTTAAAAATCATAGGAAACTCATCTTGACTTTTAAAGTCATTTGCTAAATACGTATTCGGATACTCTAATTCATTATTTTTTAAAAATTCGTATGTTTTGAATTTGTCCAATGAAGTTTGAACAATTTTATAATTCAAAATTAAAACTTTTATATTATTTTTTTCAAAAAAATCTACCAATTTTTTCTTCCAGAAAATACTAATTTCAGCTTCGCTAGTTGGAATAATGAGATTGACATTCATTGATCTAACAAGATCGATAATATTTTTTTCATAAGTATTTGAATCGGCATGATCAATTTTTTTAAACATGTCAAATATTGCTAAAGCAGGGTTGTTGCTATCAATATCTACACCCAATAAAAAACAGTCTTCAAAATGATGCCTTAGGATTTTTCCTATTCCAAACCCAATATCTCCAGCAACACCTGTTACCAATATGCGTAAATCTTTCATTACTCCACCCCTTTAATTGCAATCAACATTTTTCTCTGATTTTTTTCTATCTTTGCAATCGCATCAACAAGGCTTCTAATATCGTATTTAATTCTTATTGGGAGAACTGCTTCAGATTTTGTATCGTATATAGCATACGCTGCAAGCCCTCTCACATCCCTTGCCTGTCCTACAGAGCCTGGATTTATTATTAATGTCTTATTGAGGTAAGATACAAACTGATGGTGAGTGTGTCCAAATAATACAACATCAAACTTATTGTTTGTGACATTGAAAAATGCCTCCTGATTCGAATCTGGATATACATATTGATCAATACTGAACGGAGATCCGTGAAACATCCCTAAATTTTTCCCATCAAGTGTTAAATCCATTGAAGATTTTAAACCCTTTAAGTATGAGAGGCTATTATTGGAGATTTTATCGCACGCATAATCAATCCCTGACCCATATTTTTTATTAATACTCTCTTTGTACTTTAAATCTGATAAAGATTCGAAGTACATCTCTTCATGATTTCCCTTAATTGCATAAACATTATCAGTATTCATTAATAAGTTAACAACCTCCTCAGGCCAGTAATAATACCCAACCAAATCCCCTAGGCACAATATCACATCACACCGCCTTTCGTTTATATCTTTTAATACGGCTTTAAACGCTTCAATATTACTGTGAACGTCTGAAATAATTGCTATCTTCATTTAATTAATTCACAAATCTCTTGCGCCACATGTGTAGGATTTTTTAGCATTTTATTTCTTTTGATTTCTTCAAAAATTTTAAGTTCATCATATTTTTCAGACTTTTTTCGAATTATCTTTTGCATTTTTGTGTCAACAACGCCTGGATCAAAATGCTGAACACTAATACCATTCTCAAGTGAAATTACGTCAAAATACATTCTTATTGCAGACTTGGTTGAACAATAAGTAGACCAATAAGATACTGGTCTATATGCCGCCCCACTAGAGATATTAATAATTTTTATTTTTTCTACATCTTTCCTCAATTTGTTTATAAGTAATACTGGACTTGTATAATTGATAGCAACAGCACTTAAAAAATCCCTGGATTTAATTTCATTCACAGGGCATATTGGTGTCACTATGCCTGCATTATTTATAAAAACTACTTCATGTACATCTTGTAGGTGGCTGCTTATTTTTAGTGAGGCCACTTCCTCTATATTAGAAAAATCAGATTTCAAATATATTTTCATACTATTTATTACTGGATGAATATCTTGCCTTCCTATAAAAATAAACTTATATTTAAGGCTCATCGATACTAGACAATCATGAATTGCGCCACCCAAACCTGAAGTGTACCCTGTCAAAATAACTACTTTCACTTTACTCCTAAATATTGCATAACACGATTTACCCCGTGACCATCGCATACTTTGGACGATAAAAGACTTGATCTGCCTAGTTTAGACTTAAATTCTTCAATATATTTTGGCAATTTTTCAATACTATTCAAGTCTTTGACAATACCCCCTTTTGAAAGTAATTTAAATACCGTCTTTTGATTATCGGCAGTCAACAATTGAATGGTTGGCAGACCCAGACAACACCTCTCCCAAGTGGTTGAGCCGGCAGCCCCTATTGCCATATCGCTGTCAGCCATAATTTCAGCCATATTATCAACATCGACTTTAACCTCTGTTTTATAAGGCAAGAAGTCTGTCTTAATTCGAACATCTTCTAGGTGAGGTGCCGATCCTCCCATGACTATAACAATCTTTATATCGTTAGGCAAGACACAAGACTCCAATTCTCTTATGATTTTTTCAGTGATGTTATCAATATCAACACCACCCATATTAACTAGCAATTGCTTAAATTCTGGTTTGGTACGGCGCTTTAAGCTATACTCTCTTCGGTTGGAAAACTCAGGTCTTAATAGCGCATATTGCGAGCCCAATAACAGCTTACAGCCTTCTGGAATAAATAGAGAATAGTCTTCTTGTTGGCGGCCAAATGTTTGGTCAAGCAAAACATCGCACTGGTGCTTGCGGTCGGCCAAATCATCAATCACCATTAATTTTTCATAATAAGGTTTAAGTCTCTTCTGCCACTGCTCATCTAAGGCGTAATGATCAACAATCAGCCAGTCGAGTTTTTCTGCTTTAAATATATTAATACAATCATCAGCATCCTGTGATTGAGTTGAGCCCAACCAGTGAGAGTGTACTAATTTAGTATCAACTTGAGTCTCTTCAAGCACCTCTAACTCATTAATATTAAACCCGCTTAAATGAATCTTATCTATTAAATTTCCTTCGTGTTTTCGACAAATAAACTTAACGTCCGCTCCATTTTCTTTAAGCGCTTGTGCTAAGGTTAGACAACGCATCACATGTCCCGTCCCCATTTGCAAAGAAGCATCAACTCGAAAGACTACTTTCATAACAATACATTAGCTTCTTGTAAAACCCTATACATCACTTCCGCCCTTATCCAATCCTCCAAGGTATCAATATCTTGCACCAAATACCTTGGAAGAATGTAAGGAGTTGCTACTTCTATAAAAATTGGCAACTCATCTTTGAAAGCTTGCGCCTTACCCCAATAGAACTGACCAGCATCATGATATGCTTCTTCCAAATCTTGGGATCGAGTATTAAAATATTCTGGATAAAACATATTTACTTTATCATCCTGAACGATCTTTATTGCTCTTTGAATTGGAAACGCAAAACTTGTTACGCTAAAACAATAATTAGCCTTTGTGTCTTTTAACTTTTGATAAGCTTTAGATATTATTTTAGGTTGAATAAATGGCGCGGTTGCGTATAAACAACACACATTCTCAACAGAGTTCTTACCATCCTCCATCCACTCAATAGCATGTTTGATAACTGGGATAGTGCCAGCGTAATCATTAGACAACTTAACTGGTCTAGTAAACGGTACTTTAGCACCATATGTCTTAGCAACCTCGGCAATTTCATCGTCATCAGTAGAGACTATTACTTGATCAAAGCAATTACTCTTAAGAGCAGCCTCAATAGAGTATGCAATAATTGGCTTACCATTGAATTTTTTAATATTTTTTCTTGGAATGCGTTTACTTCCGCCCCTTGCTGGTATCACACATATGTTCATTGTAGTAGCCACTTCAACACATTACACACCTCATCTTGTTGCTCTACCGTCATAGCGTGGAACAACGGAAGGCTTATTGTTCTGCTATAGTAAGATTCTGAACTAAGGAGGTCACCCTCTCTAAATCCAAATTGGAGATAATATGGCTGAGTATGAATTGGAATATAATGTACATTTACACCAATACCATTCTCCCTAAGCTTGTTGAAAATTTGTTTACGATTTCTACTAACCTTACTGAAATCTATTTGAATCGGATATAAGTGCAATGCAGAAAAACTATGTTTATCTTGATAAGGCTTTATTATTGGCAAGCCACTTAATAGCGAATCGTACCTCTGTTGAAGAATATGGCGCTTAGCAATAAATTCATCAAGTCTTTGCATTTGACTAACCCCTAATGCAGCTTGCAATTCAGTCATACGATAATTAAAGCCCAAATCAACTTGCTGATAATACCAATCACCTTCGGTCTCTTTGGTCATTAACTCTGAATCACGAGTTACACCATGACTACGAAATAGTTGCATACGTGCCGAGAACTCTTTATTATTTGTTGTTGCTAATCCACCTTCTGCTGTTGTAATAATCTTAACTGGATGAAAGCTAAAAACAGTGATATCGGAATATTGACAACCACCAATTGGCCGATCTAAGTACATACCCCCAATCGCATGAGATGCATCTTCAATAATTTTAAAACCATATTCCTGGCTAAGTGAATGAATTTTCTTCATATCACAAGACTGCCCGGCGAAATGTACAGGTATAACAATCTTTGGAAGCTTGTTATCTTGCTTAGCTTGAATTAACTTTTTTTCTAATTCTTTAGTAGATAAGTTGTAAGTTTTTGGATCAATATCAACAAAATCAACTTTTGCACCGCAATACAAACCACAATTAGCGGAAGCAATAAAAGAATTTGGACTAGTCCAAAGCCAATCACCCTTTTTAAGCCCTAATGCCAAACAAGCAATATGTAGCGCTGAGGTGGCACTATTGACTGCCACCCCATATTCTGCACCACAATAATCCGAAACTGTTTTTTCAAATAAAGGAGTTTTCGGGCCTTGAGTTAGAAAATCAGATTGTAAGACGTCTACAACTGAATCAATATCAGCTTGATTAATATCTTGCCTTCCATAAGGAATCATTTTTTAAACATTCCCAATCTTGTCTTTATTTTTCATTATCCACTCTTGAAGTTCAGAAATTTTCATCCACTCTTTATTATTATCAGAGGTGTACATAAAATCTTCTGTCACTCTTACACCTTCTCCAATTCGAGTCTTATCTTTAGCCCAGTCATTTATAGAAGGTAAGATTTTAAAGTGCTCTGGATACTCATAAGTATAAAGCGCATCTTCTATTCCAATCATTTGTTCGTGTAATTTCTCACCTGGTCTGATACCAACTTCTTCTTGCTTGGTATTTTCATCAACTGTTAAAGCAACATCTGTAACCTTCATAGACGGTATTTTCTTTACATAGATTTCTCCGCCTTTCATGTCGTCAAAAGCATGCCAAACTAATTCAACACCCTCTTCTAAAGAAATCATAAAACGAGTCATGCGATTGTCTGTAATTGGAAATGCCTGCCCACCTTTAATTGACATAAAAAAAGGAATAACAGAGCCGCGAGAGCCCATAACGTTACCATATCTAACCACTGAAAAACTTGTATTATGACCACCTGTATAAGAGTTTCCAGACACAAACAATCTATCAGAAGTTAGTTTAGTTGCACCATATAAATTAGAAGGTGCACTTGCTTTATCAGTAGATAGGGCGACAATGCGTTTAACACCTTTGTCAATGCAAGCATCAATAAGATTCATAGCTCCTATCACATTGGTTTTAACACACTCAAATGGGTCGTATTCTGCAGTAGGGACAATCTTAGTTGCAGCAGCATGAATAACATAATCAATACCATCCAATACACGATACATTCTATCTTTATCACGCACATCTCCAATCATGAAACGGACACGAGGATCATCTTTAAATAACTTAGCCATCTCCCATTGCTTCATTTCATCACGAGAAAAAATTACGATCTTTTTCGGATTGTATTTTTCCAAGGTCATTGGAACAAAGGCATGTCCGAATGATCCAGTTCCACCTGTGATTAATATATTTGCTTTTGTTAACATTTAAAACTCTCTCCAATTTACTCAGCAATATCTTTATAAGCAATATTACTAATAATATTTTTGTCCAATTTTACTATCTGATTACATTTTTTTAATGTTGTTAGTCTATGAGCAATAATTAGGATGGTTAACTCCTTGCCCAGATCTTCTATTGATTTCATAACCTCTCTCTCAGTTGCACTATCTAATGCACTTGTTGCCTCATCAAATATCAACACATCAGCTCTTTTATAGAGTGCTCTAGCAATACCTATTCTTTGACGTTGCCCGCCAGAAAGTCGAACGCCTTGTTCACCCACAAAAGTTTGATATCCATCATCCCAACTTTCTATTAGTTCTGCAATTTTAGCCTGTTTCGCAGCTTTTTTTACTTGCTGAAAACTGATATTTTCTTTAGGCACACCAAAGGCAATATTTTCTTCTATAGTACTATCAGAAAGATATATGTTTTGTGGTACATGGGCAATATGTGCCTGCCACCCTCTTCTATTTTCATTTGTTATAGACTGACCATCAACAGAAATACTTCCACTTGTTGCTGGAAGCAAGCCCATGATAATATCAAGTAGTGTACTTTTTCCACTTCCCGTGGCCCCTACAAACCCAACACAATCTCCTTTGGTTATCTTTAGGTTAATATTTTTTAGTATCCATACTGAGCCTTCTGAATAACGAAAGCTTAAATTATTTATATGGATACTTTCTTTAAATAAAATCTGAGATATTGGTAACGACGTCATAGAGGTAGATTCAGCATACCTCGGCAATGGTTGCTCTAGTAAATTCAGTACATCATAAAAAGATGAACTGACACCCTTAAAAATACTATACGATGCATAAGCTTGTTGCAAGACTGGAAGAAGTCTCTGGGCACCCAAAGCAAGTGCGCCCAATACCGGAACGGCAGTTAACGCACTGTTTTGTTGAGTTGTTACATAAGCCAATCCCGCAATAAGTGTCATTCCTATCGCTTCCATTGCAAAACGAGGACTGCCACTTATAAATGAGTTATTACCTGACGCACGCCTTAAAGGCAAGTCTGCATTACGATACAAACTACAATAAAACTGTTGACTGCCATCAATCAATACATCACGAATTCCGCCTAACCCCTCTTGAAGAGATTTTATCATTTGGGTAGACTGACTTGCTATGATTTGACTATTTTTCTTAAGTTGAGACTTAGTGTAAATAATCACGCCATAATAAAGCAATCCAAATCCAATTAATGCTGTGAATGCCACACTTATGTTAATAGAAAAAAGTACACTTACGATTCCGACTAACAGGAATATTGAGCTAATTATAGTAAGAATCGGCGTAATTATTCCACTAATTACTGTTCCAGTTTTATTTATTATCCCGTTAATTACCTCGCTGCTATTTCTCCCCACATGGACCGAATACTCTTGATATAAAGTACGACGATAAATATCAATACTAATATCTGCTCCAGTTGAATAAGATAATCTGGTCATAACATATAGGAGAGTTATACGTATAAATCCAGCAAATATGGCTGCCAATATAAAAATAATAGTTAACGGAAGTTTAAGTTGATCCGCTCCTGTTAATCCTAAAATTTGAATTAATGGCTGCATGATTGGGTTTTGATACACCTGTTCTGGCTCTGTCAACACTCCAAGAAATGGAATTACCGCCCCAACACTAACAATTTCGGCTAAAGAGGCAATGATCATTAAAAAAACTAAAGCATAAAATTGTTTATGACGTCGTTTAGATAGATGGCGCCACAAAATTATTAATCGTGACTTTGTGTTGTCTAATTTCAAAATAAGCTTGTATATTTAGTATTATTAGATTGTCTCAATTTTATCATTTTAAGAATGTTCTTGCTCTCAATTAGGATTGTCCAGACGTTATGCTGGCAATCCTTGTGCTTTTTGAATGGTAAATTTCAACTGTGGAAATCTCATGTCAACCCCATATGTTGCACTTGTCTTATACCCCTATCCCAAAAAAAATCTAGTTTAATCTTTTTTTAAAAAAAGATATTATTATTAATTTTATTTTTTGATAAAAATAAATGTGTGACACATGTTGACTATTGTCGGTATTAACCAACTTAGGATTTATAAATATAGAGCCTCCAGATTCCTTAATTTGGGCGTGCAGATGCACATGTTCACAAACCTCCTCTCCATCTTTATCCAGCCCTATGTATACAGTATTTTGCAAAGATTTTTTTTTGTAAACTGCCAGCCCCCCAAAAGCAGAATCCACTTCTATCCACGGCTCATCTTCTGAAATAGTTATCATTCTAGAGTGTATGGCTGAGAATAATGCATCTCTATAACTTAAGCCTTTATCTTGTAAAAAATTAAACTCACTCCAACAGTCTCCAGGACACCATTCCTTATGTCTTAATGCCCATATGTCATAATATGGACCTGCCTGATTGGCTGTACACACATCCCAATCATTTCTTTTCCAGCATGACAATAATCCATCTGGAGTCAGCTTATTATTCATTCCATCAATATCGGCAACCATTACATAGTCAATACCCTTATACAATACATTATTAGTTATTTCATCTAAATATTTATTTCTACAATGTGCAATGCGACTGGTCCTCTTTGGCATTTTATTCGATAAATTTCCCAAGGTAATAAATCTAAAATTACTTATATTATTACTAAGAGTGTGTAATAATTCTGAAGTTTTGTCACTACTATCTGACTCTATTATCAACCAATGTACATTATTAAAAAAATATGTAGCTTTCTTTAATGCATATATATCGGAATTAATGAACTTTTCACAATCCCTAGCTAGGGCAACAATAATAATATTTTTGCTCAAAAGTTTATTAACCAGGTTTTCTTTTTTTGACACTATTATTACCTATATTAATATGACCAAACATTTATTTTTATACTAACACTGACTCAGTATACTTAGAGGATTTTGTTAGCCTTGATGGACTACAGTCCACAATAGATTTATAACTATTTTTTCTGGTAACTAACATAATATTTAACTTATTCAGCCTTTTCAGTAATTGTATTTTTATACCAATCATAAGTTGTAGTAAGCCCCTTTTCAAGATCTGTTGTATATCTCCAGCCCATATTCTCCAGTCTAGTCACATCAATCAATTTTCTTGGTGCGCCATCTGGCTTGGTTGCGTCAAAAGTTAGTTTGCCTTTGTAATCAACCACCTCTTTCATAATTTCTGCCATTTTACGAATGGTTATATCTTTTCCAGTACCGACATTGATATGCGAGAGCATTGGCTTGATGTTGGCTTTATAAGTTTTCTCATCCAGCTCTAATACAAACAATGAAGCTTGCGCCATATCGTCTACATATAAAAACTCTCGCATGGCATTGCCTGTACCCCACACCACCACTTCAGCATCGTTATTAATCTTAGCTTCATGAAAACGGCGCATTAGTGCAGGGATTACATGCGAGTTCTCTGGATGGAAGTTATCATTAACACCGTATAGGTTAGTTGGCATCACTGATCTAAAATCTGTGCCGTGTTGACGGCTATACGATTCACAAAGTTTAATGCCTGCAATCTTAGCTAATGCATACGGCTCATTGGTTGGCTCTAGTACGTCGGTAAGCAATGCATCCTCGCGCATAGGTTGTTCAACTGCTTTAGGATAGATACAAGTACTACCTAAAAAGAGCAGTCGCTTAACTTTATTCTCGTAAGCTGAATTAATAACATTAGCCTCTATCATCATATTTTGATAAATAAAGTCTGCAGGATAAGTATTATTAGCATGAATACCACCTACTTTAGCAGCGGCAAGAATAACGTAATCAGGCTTTTCTTGCTGAAAGAAGCTTTGCACTTGTGCTTGATTAGTAAGATCTAGCTCTTTATGCGTGCGCATTAAAAGATTAGCAAAGCCTCGCCCTTCTAATTGCCTAACAATAGCAGAGCCAACTAAGCCCCTATGGCCGGCGACATAAATTTTGTCAGATTTCTGAAATGTTGAATTAGTCATTTATCAAGCTTCTTAACTATATTATTGGAGCTAATAATGCTTTCACCAATTTTTGACTCTATCTCTTTTCTTGCAGCTTTAGCAACCTTACCACCCTGTTTGGCGATGACTTTATTTTGATTTAACCCTTCTGGTGTTTTCTTTTTAGAAATTTCAGTGGTTGATGCTTCGGCTAGCATATTCAATACCAACTCAAGGTTTGTCATATTGTCTCTGAGATTTTGCTTTTTTAACCCTTTAAAACGTTTATATTCTTTAATGCTTTTGTCAGACCAGGCCTTGGTGATTTCATCAGTAAGAATGGCATATTCTAAGCCTTGTTTCATGCCTCTATCTTGCCATTCATCAGTTAGCTCTTTTCTAACCTCAATACTTTTTAGGCGCTGATTAATCCACTCTTTTGAATGACCTTTTTTAAGGTAAGTTTGCATTGCTCGTTCAAAAGCAAGCTCTGGATCTTCTGTTTCTTCTATACGCTCATAGCCAACTTTTGCTAGCCAGAGTTTAAATGGTTCAGATTTTGGTGAGGGAATAGACTGAATAAGACGCAATAGGTTTTCAGTATCAACGGTATCAGTATTACGCATTTTTCCATCTATAGCTTTCATTTTCAACACGTGACAATTTGTCACGGTTTCATTTCCCTCTGCTATTAATCGTTGTTTTAATTTTCTCCAATATGCTTGTGAATTAACACTGTTTGTAAGTATGGATATAACATCAATCACAGAAAAATACCAAAATTCAGCATCATCATCCCAATGACGACGCACCTCTTTTTGGTTGAATAAAATTATTGAATTATCTTTATTCATTAAAATCTGGCACTTTAAAGCCGTGCTCTTTGACTAATGAATCACGCTTGGCAATATTAATGTCATTTTCCATCATTTCGTGTACCATTTCTTCAAGGGTGATTTTTGGCTCCCAGCCTAGTTTTTCTTTGGCTTTGGTTGGGTCACCCAATAATGTCTCCACTTCTGTTGGCCGGAAGTATCTTTTATCAACGGCTACGATTAAATTACCAGTTTCAGTATCGTAACCTTTTTCATCCATGCCTTCACCTTCCCAGCGAATCGTCTTACCTAGATGGCCCCAAGCAAAATCAACAAAGTCACGCACTGAATATTGCACGCCGGTGGCAATACAGAAGTCGTCTGGCTCATCTTGTTGTAGCATTAGCCACTGCATTTCTACGTAGTCTTTGGCATGACCCCAATCACGCTTGGCATCCATGTTGCCTAGGTAGACTGTGTCTTGCAGGCCTAATGAGATGCGGGCTAGTGCTCTTGTAATTTTGCGGGTTACGAAGGTTTCGCCACGTACTGGAGATTCGTGATTAAACAAGATGCCATTACAAGCATACATGCCGTAAGCTTCTCGGTAGTTAATGGTTATCCAATAAGCATATAGCTTAGCTGCTGCGTAGGGAGAGCGTGGGTAAAAGGGGGTAGTTTCTTTTTGCGGGGTTTCTTGCACTTCGCCATATAGCTCCGAGGTAGAGGCTTGGTAGTAGCGGGTTTTTTTCTCAAGACCTGAAATGCGGATGGCCTCTAGCACGCGCAGTGCGCCAAGGCCAACTGTGTCCGCTGTGTATTCAGGGGTTTCGAATGATACGGCAACGTGCGATTGCGCACCAAGGTTGTATATTTCATCAGGTTGTATCTCTTGAATGATGCGTACCAAACTCATAGAATCTGCCAAGTCACCATAATGCAGTACGAATTTTCTGTCAGTTTCATGAGGATCTTGATAAAGATGATCAATACGGTCTGTATTGAATGATGAAGAACGGCGCTTGATGCCATGAACTTCGTAACCCTTATCTAGTAGAAATTCTGCTAGGTAGGCGCCGTCTTGTCCGGTGATACCGGTGATTAATGCTATTTTATTACTCATAATTCATTTCCAAAAATATCCTATAAATTTTATACGCTAATTGAGTTTAATCTACTACTATTGAATTTTTAATGCGCCCATACATATCTTCAAACCTAATAATGTCATCTTCACCCAGATAAGTGCCACTTTGTACTTCGATGATTTCTAGTGGTTTATTGGTTTGATTTTCAAGAGCGTGGGTAATGCCTAATGGAATGTAAGTAGATTCGCCCTTGTTAAGATTGAATGTTTGCTCGCCATTAGTGACTGTAGCTGTTCCACTCACCACTACCCAATGCTCTGCACGTTTATGGTGCATTTGTAATGAGAGCTTAGCACCAGGTTTAACGTGTAATCTTTTTACTTGGAAGTACTCACCTGATTCAATAGAATCATACCAACCCCAAGGGCGATAAACTTTACGGTGAGTATTACCCTCGCACCGGCCACTGACTTGCAAGGACTCAACAATACTCTTTACTTCTTGGGCTTTGTCTTGGGTGGCAATAAAGGTAGCATCAGGTGTATCTATCATAATTAGATTATCTACACCTATGGCTACAACCAGGTGATGATCAGCATTAATATACGTGTTAGTGGTATCTTGAATAATAACATCACCCTTAGTCACATTACCATTAGCATCTTTATTACCAATATCATATAGTGCTGGCCAAGCACCATTATCATTCCACTGAGCATCTAATGGCACAACAACGACATTATCACTTTTCTCCATGAGTGCGTAATCAATAGAATCAGATGGAGATGATTCAAAGGCTTGTTTGTCTAGCCTGATAAAGTCAAGATCTTGCGTAGATTTATTAATCGCATTATTGACTGAATTAACAATATCAGAAGAATGAGTAGTTAATTCCTCAATTAGCACGTCAGCTTTAAACATAAACATGCCAGAGTTCCAAAGGTAATTGCCCTGCTCTAAGTAAACTTCTGCAGTTTTTAAATCTGGCTTTTCAACAAACTCTTCGACTTTGTATGCACCATTATCATTCTCTTTTGATGATTTAATATAACCATAGCCAGTATTTGCATCCGTTGGCACAATTCCAAAAGTGGCTAACTTGCCACTTTGTGCTTGTTGGCTTGCTATGTCAATTGCTTTATGAAAAGCATCAACATCTTGAATAACATGATCGGCCGATAAAACTAATAGCGTCGAATCCTCTGAATCTTTTAATGATTGTAGTGCTGCAGCAGCTATTGCAGGTGCTGTATTTCTGCCAACAGACTCTAATAATATTGTTGGGTTTTTAATGCCAATTTGTTGGCATTGTTCTGCGACTAAAAAACGATGATCGGCATTACAAATAATAATCGGATCCGCAAGATTATCCAAGCCATTAAGACGCAAAATAGTTTCTTGAAGCATGGTGTTATCGCCCGCTAAAGGCAAATATTGCTTAGGGTATTGCTTGCGTGATAATGGCCAAAGTCGTGTGCCTGAACCACCTGAAAGGATAACCGGAATTATTTTCATTTAGGATCCATAATCAATAATTCAGTAAATATCATTTTTTAATTCAATTGAAAATGTAAGGCCCATAACGCCAGCACCTACAATAACAAAGTCATATTTTCCAAGATTCATTTTAAAAATAATTTTGAAATTTTTGCTTTAGTTGGAGTAAAAATTACACCCTTTTCAGTAATAATCCCTGTTACTAATTCTGCAGG
>Ga0233436_1001304_pt1 | contig 21494 bp, 24 predicted proteins | sample SI_122_August201_2_FD_182723 | JGI IMG/M metagenome (GOLD analysis project Ga0233436, IMG submission 182723) | Seawater microbial communities from Saanich Inlet, British Columbia, Canada - SI_122_August2016_150_MG | ecosystem: Environmental > Aquatic > Marine > Inlet | place: Canada: British... | reverse complement strand
TCAGTCCGCCCCGGCGCTGTCAGAGGATCGGTTGAACAGGCCTGAGTCGGCAAGGGAACGCTGCAGCCAGCCCCGGACCGGCGTGCTGCTGATGACGAAGATGACGATGATGCCGTTGAGGGCGACTGCCAGGGCCGCCGGAACCTGGAGCACACGCTGGAGCTGTGTGGCACCGGTCAAGAGAGCGCCGAAGAGCATCGCCGATGGAATGGTCCAGAGAGGGTGCAGTCCGCCAAAGAGTGCGGCGACGATTCCGTTGAAGCCTGCACTGCCCGTGAAACCGGCGGCTGAGCCGTCGGTGACCATTCGTTGGCCTTCGCTACCGAAGACCAGTATTGCTCCGGCGATTCCGCCGAGGGATCCGGAGAGGGTCATTGCCAGAGTGATGTTCCGCTTTACGTTGATGCCGGCGGCTCTGGCGGCCTCGGGTGAATGTCCCACGGCCCGGAGGCGAAAGCCGGTGGGTGTGCGCCAGAGGATCAGGTAGGCGGCAACCGCCGCGGCAATAGCAACGGGTACCCCTACGTGGAGTCTGGTTCCTTCGATCATGGTTGGCAGGGCGGCGTTGTCGGACAGTCGCTGGGTCTGTGGAATACGGGTACCCGCCTCCAACTCGAAGGGGTCCATGATGGGGCCTCTGAGGAGAAAGTTCATGAACTGGACCATCACCAGGTTGAGCATGATTGTGGAGAGGATCTCGTTGACAGAGGCATAGGCCTTGAGGGCTCCGGGAATGGCGCCCAGGATGCCGCCACCGACCGCTCCCGAGAGCAGAACCAGCGGAACCAGGATGACCGCCGGCAGGTCGGGGAAGCTGAGCGCCACCACGGTCGACATGAGCGCTCCGGCGATGATCTGGCCCTCCCCGCCGATGTTGATGACGCTTGTCCGGAAGGCGATGGTGATGCCGGCTCCGACCAGGATCAGGGGCGTGGCCTTGACTGCTGTCGCGGCGATGCGTGAGCCGCTACCGAACGCACCGTCCAGCATGGCATCCAGGCCGGCGAGTGGGCTGGCCCCGAGTGCCACCAGCATTGTCGCTCCGAATGCGAAGGCGAGTACTGCAGCCAGAAGTGGCACAAGTGCTCCTATGACCCCTTTGAGCACCGGTTTCTCCCTCCTGCGTCGTCCCCATCCCCGGGGTCTTTCTACAACACTTTGTTGAAGCGTGCTGTCATTGGCGACAGGCTTTCAGGCGAGCCTGAGGAATCCGGCTTCGGGCAGTAGCGGGGTTCCGAGATCCGTTGCCAGGAGGCCGGCTGTGGCAAGGCCGGGGGCCGGGTCGAGGGCGTCGATCGCCGAAGCCAGGTGTGCGGCAGCCCGGATCCCCACCGAACTTTCGAGCAGTGAGGTGACCACGACGGCCATGCCCCCGGAGCGGGCCCTGGCGGCCCATTTCGCCGCCACCGAGATGCCGCCAATGGCCGACGGCTTGAGGACCACAAGGTCGGCAGCACCTGTCGCGATGAGCCTGTCCAGGTCAAATGGGGTGCGAACAGACTCGTCGGCCGCCACCGGAATCGGTGACACGTGCATGATGTTGGCCAGTGCCGGAATACCCGAGACAGGTTCTTCTATGAACTGGATGTCAGACCCTGCCAGCCGCTCCAGGTGCCCAGGTGCCTCTTCGGGGCTCCAGGCCCCGTTTGCATCCAGCCTGATCGCCGGCTCGGGGCCGATGGCCCGACGGACGGCCGCAACCCGTTCCAGGTCATCGCTGATCGGAAGGGCACCAACCTTCAGCTTCAGGGAGCGGTGGCCGCCGGTTGTCGCCGCCAAGGCTGCCTCAGCCAGGAGATCTGGAGTGTCACCGACCACGAGTGCTGCTACAGGCAGCGATGCCGGGCTGTCCGGGTTCAGGTACTGGTGAAGTGCCACACCAGCGGCAGCCGCCGCCAGATCGTGGAGAGCGGCATCTACAGCCGCCCGCGCCGTAGGGGAATCGACGAGGGATTCGTCGCCATCTTCGGCCGCCCATGCCAGCAGGGCTACCTCTGCCTCGTCGATGCCCTCGGGGGTGAAGCCGTCGAGGGGAGCGGCCTCGCCGACGCCGGTGTGGCCGTCTTCGTCGGTAAGGGTCAACAACAGCACCCGACGTTCGGTGATCAGCCCGTGGGTCGTCATTATGGGACAGCGGTAGGTGAGCGTGTGGCGTGTAACACCTGCCTCGGCGACCCTCACAGGGCGGTGACCTCGTCAAGGAAGGTTCTGATCGCAATCACTGCGGCCGGCGGGTTCTCCAGATGGGCGGCGTGGCCAGCCCCGGGAAGCACCGAGATCTCAGCCCGAGGGATCCCTGAGGCCATCCGGATTGCCAGGGATCTGAACTTGGGGTCCTCGTCTCCAACCATGAGCAGCACAGGTCCGGCCACCCGGTGGAGCTCACGCCAGAGGGACGGCTGGTTGCCACTTCCGGAACCGCGGAGGCTGCCAGCCAGGCCGTCAGGATGATTTCTGAGGCGCTGCTCGCGGGCATCGTGCAGTGCGTCCTCTCCGAGGCGCACCTGGGTCTCAAAGAGAGGTAGGTCCATCCAGTAGTCCACGAACGACTCGAGGCCGTCGGTGAGGATCTCCTCGGCAAGGTCGTCGTCGGTGCGACGACGGATGTCGCGTTCGACGTCGCTGACAATCCCGGCTGTGGCACCAATTAGCACGCTTGATCTGACCAGGTCGGGGTGCCTGACTGCCAGACCCAGGGCGATACGTCCACCCATGGAATAGCCGATCACGTCCACGCTGTCGTGGCCCAACTGCCTCGCTGCCTCGGCCAGGGCGTCGACGGTGTTTTCGAACCGGTAGTCGGCATGGTCGGGGAGCACCCCCGTTTCGCCGTGGCCCGGCAGGTCCACGGCGATGACGGTCCGGATACCGGTGAGCTCGTGGCCGAGCGGCCACATAGTGGATGTGTCGCCAGTGAATCCGTGCAGGAGCATGAGGGGGTGGCCCCGCCCCTCGACCTCGGTGTGCAGGCGGGTGCTCACGGGTTCATTCCGCCGAGGGTCTCTGCGACCGCTGCGGCTGCGTTGCGGTGCAACCCCACATTTGTGGATGCGCTCGTTCTCACGTGCACCAGGTGGATCCCGGGATGCCCAAGTGATGTTGCCAACGCAAGGTCCAGGTCGGCTCGGTTGGAGACGCGGTCGAGGGTTGCACCGGCGAGGGAGGCGGTATGGCCCAGGTCAAGGCCGTGCGGCGTGTGGAAGAGGCGGTCATGGTCAATACCTGACTCTGCTGCAATGGGAAGGAAGGAGAAGATTCCACCGCCGTCATTGTCGACCACTACCACTGTCAGGTCCACCCCGAGGCGTCTGCCTGCCACGAGGCCGGTGAGATCGTGGAGCAGGGCCAGGTCACCGGTGAAGAGAAGCGTCGGGGCATCGGACCCTGCGGCGACGCCGAGTGCGGTGGAGACCTGCCCGTCGATTCCGTTTGCACCCCGGTTTGCGTACACATCCAGCGGCCGCTGATCGAGGGGCATGAAGGCATCCAGGTCTCTTATAGGCATGGAGTTGGACACGACCAGGTTGGCTCCACCGGGCATTGCCTGACAGAGGGCAACGGCGACACCGGGCTCGTCGAAAGGGGCACTGGCGACCAGGCCGGCGACAGTTGCGGCTGCAGCCGAATCGGCATCGAGCCAACGATCGGCCCATTCGGTGCTGCCCCGTTGTTCCGTGACGGGTGCGAGGGCAGCTGCCAGCTCCGCAGGACCGCAGGCGACCCGGTCGGTAACCGCGAAGGAGGGGTCAGGGAAGCGACCGGTGTGGTCGACGGCGACGACCCGTTCGACCTCGCAGCGTTCGAGCCAGAGCCTGTAGGCCCGACTCGTTGGCATGCCGCCCAACTGCAGGACAACGTCGGGTTGATGGTCGTCGGCCATACCGGCGGCAAGGAGGTGGTCGCCACAGGACATGACAGGGGAGTGGATGGTGTGTGGACCTCGGCGGAGCCCAGAGGCCGGATCGGCGATGATCGGCCAGCCGATGGCAGTCGCGAGCTCTGACACTGCGGCCTTGCCTCGGGTGTCGAGGTCCATGGGGCCGGCAACGATCAGGCCCTTCTCCCGGGAGAGAAGTGCCTTGAGCATGCCAACGTCATTCTGGGCAGGTTGGCGTGTCGCCGCCGGTGCCGCCAGCAGGATGGTCGGTGGTGGATCGCAGGTGGGGGGTTCGAGCGGCTCCCTGAACGGGCAGTTGAGATGTACGGGTCCTGGAACCGGTTCGAGCGAGCGCTCAACGGCGAGGGCTGCAAGACGCACCGTCACTTCGGGGGGTTCGCTACCGATTACGTCTGCCTGATGCTCCCAGCGGATGTGGGAGCCGTAGAGGCCCGTCTGATCGATGGTCTGAGGGGCACCACGCCCCTGAAGTTCTGGTGGCCGGTCAGCAGTGATCACGATGAGCGGCACGCCGGAGTGAAATGCCTCGACCACAGCCGGCAGGTAGTTGGCAGCGGCACTTCCCGAGGTGCACACCAGGGCAACCGGTCTGCGGCTGGACCTGGCAAGGCCCATGGCGAAGAAGCCTGCAGACCGTTCGTCAAGGTGCATGGAAAGTGTGATGCCCGGGGTCCGGTCGACGGCAACGGTGAGAGGCGTGGACCTCGACCCCGGCGAGACAGCCACGTGAGACACACCCGATGCCACCAACTGGGCGAACAGGGCTCGGCATGTGGCCTGCACCTGGATCGGATCGGCGGTCGGTGTGGTGGTTCTCACCGGTCCGTACCTTCTGAAACGCCCGACGTGGCCAGCACCGGGCCCAACATGGCCCCCAACTTGACCTCGGTCTCAAGCAGCTCACGCTCGGGGTCGGAGCCGGCTACCACCCCGGCGCCCGCGAACAGGGTTGTGCCCAGGTCGTCGATCAGGGCCGAGCGCAAGGCCACCCGGAATTCGCCGTTGCCGTCTGCATCAAGCCATCCGACAGGACCGGCGAACCAGCCCCTGTCCAGATGCTCGTGGATGCCCCTCAACTCGATAGCGCGTCCGGCGGGAGCCCCGGACACCGCCGGAGTGGGGTGGAGCGCACCGACGACGTCGAGGATGCCCACGCCGCCCGGCAGGTCGCAGTGGATCGGCGTGTGCAGGTGTTGGATGCCGTGGAGGCGCAGAAGGGTCGGATCAGATGGAAGTACCGGCGTCAGTTCCAGACCTAGAAGTGACTCCACGACGGCGTCGACTACCACGGCATGTTCGCTCTGCTCCTTGGGGCTGGTCATGAGCCCCTGGCCGAGGGCGTCGTCGATGGTGGCGTCGGCATGTCTGGGTGCGGACCCGGCGAGGGCTGCGGTGTCGAGATGGCCACCGTGCACGGCTGCGAGCCGCTCGGGGGTGGCTCCGGCAAAGATGATGCTCCCTGTGTCGACACAAAAGGTGGCGCATGCCGGAAAGGTCTCCCGAAGGGTGGCCAGGAGACGTGGAAGATCGGGGCTCCGGTCAACACGGATGGAGCGGCAAGGGACCGCCTTGGTGATCTCACCGGCGGCAATGGCCTGCAGGGCCGTGGCAACCAGGTGCCGGTACATCGAACGTTCGTCTTCGGATGCCCACCTCGACGCATCAGCCTCGTCTGGCTGGTCGGCGGCACGGGTCTCGATGTAGGGAACGGGAACTGTCGGGCCGCCGATGCTGGTTACCCATGTCCGGCCATCCTGTCGGAGAACCTGGAGTGCCGGCAGAACCAGACGGCCACCTCCCAGTTCCTTCCATGCCTGATCGCCGCCATCTTGTTCAAACGCGAATCCTGCGGCAAGGCGTGGCAGGGGAGCGCCATCGGGGGCCTCCGGGACGAGGCCGCCGAGCAGGTCGGCTGCGACCTCTGAGGAGTCGCTGAAGCGCCCGGCTCCGCCGACGGTGACCGTGGCGACAGAACCCAGGCCCGTCCATGAGACATCGTCGTCTGGAATCTCCCAGAACCAGCGCTCCATTCCCGCTGGTGCGGCGTTCAGCCATGCCAGCGGGTCGCGGGCCGCCCCGTCGGTCACCTCGACGGTGGTTGCAACCGGTTCGTCGACCGGGACCGCTCCGGTCAGCGCCATTCGCAGGTCACCACCAGATGGTCGGTATCGGCGGCAACGAGGGCATCGGCCAGGGTGCGTCGCTCACCGTCGGCAACCCTCTCGAGGGCACGCGACACGAGGGTCCGGTGGAAGTGCTGGGCGACCAGACGGGTCACGGCCGGTAGGAGCACATGGACCATCTCCACGAGATCGTCGTCGGGGTTGTCTTCGGCACCACCGCCGAGGTCGTCCTTGACGTGTTCCTCAAAGAGGCCGATCGCCCGTCGGACGATGTCGTCGACGTTTCCTGCATGGTCGGCAGCCAGGGTCACGAGCTCATCAAGCGGCACACCGGCGGCGCTGACAGCAAGCCCCGCCCTGACCATGGACACAGCGCCCTGGTCGAAGCGCTGCTCGCCGTCGAGGACAATGGCCTCGAGGAGGCCGTTGTCGCACAGCAGGGCAACGAGACCCTCGGGTACACCGGCCTGTTCAGCCACCTCAGCGCGGGTCAGACGGCGTGCAATGGCGGCCCTGGCGGCGAGGCTGTCCAGCCTGCCGGCCCCGTCAGCGAAATCGGTCGTGTCCGCCAGGCGCCCGATCTGGGCGAGGGTGAAGCCGGCGTCTGCGAGGCGACGGATTTCAGCCAGGCGATCCACGTGGTCGGACCGGTAGATGGCGCGGCGGCCCTGGCGGTCGGGTGGTTCAAGCAGGCCCAGACGCTGGTAGTAGCGGACTGTGTCGACGTTCAGGTCCGCAGCTGAGGCAACCTGTTCGACCGACAGTTCCTGACCGGGGGACTCCATGGGGCAAGTGTACGTGTGTGTACCCAACTGTGCGAGTAGATGCTCACAGAGTAAATACTCGTGTCGACTTCGTCCCAGATTCTCTGCCGGTGTCAGGAGGGGCCTCCATACATGAGAAGATGCGGGCGTGGACTTGAACGAACCGGTTGACTACATCGCACGTACCGCCGAGCAGTACTCGGCCCTCGGCTTCGAGCCCTACCAGTGGGCGCACCGCCCGGCAGCACCACCATGGGCGCCGCTCGACAAGCCACTGTCAGAATCCACCATCCTCCTGGTTGGTTCCGGAGGTGCCTACCGGGAGGGCCAGGTTGCGTTCCACTGGAAGGACGACACCGGCATCCGCCACATACCGACCGATCAACCGGCCAGCGACGTGAGGGTTACCCACTTCGCCTACGACCTGGAACCCGCCCGCAGCGACCCCAACATCGTCTTTCCGGTTGATCGCCTGAATGAGATGGTCACCGATGGAACCATCGGTGGTCTGGCCCCCGAGACACTGGCCTGTATGGGCGGCATCTACTCGGTCAGGCGCGCAGAAGAGGAACTGGCACCGGCAATCCTTGATGCGGTGGAGCAGATGCCGACAGATATCGACCTGGTGCTCCTCGTACCCGTGTGACCTGTCTGCCACCAGACCGTGGGTCTGGTAGCGAGGGCGATAGAGGCCGCCGGCACACCGACCATTTGCCTCACGGCAGCACGGAGCATCACCGAGGCGGCCAACCCGCCCAGGGCCGCCTTTGTCGACATGCCGCTCGGCTACACGGTCGGCCGCCCACATGACCCCGGGTTCCAGACCGACCTGCTCAACAGGGCCCTGACTGCAGCATGGTCAATCACCGAACCGGGAACCATCGTTGACATTGGGGTCCAGTGGTCCGACGACCAGTCATGGAAGGACGCCGCCACGAGCGGGCTCGACAACGGGATCCGTAAGGCCGACGGAGACAGCCGCAGTCCACGCATCGACGAGCCCCAGTACCAGTACGAATCCGACCGTGCCGCCGCTGAGGCAACAACAGCCTGAGTTGGCCGACAAAGCGTGATCCTCTTCGTCTGCACCGGCAACATCTGTCGATCGGCCATGGCCGAGGGGCTTCTGGCACACCAGTTGACCCAGGCCGGGTCAGACCTCGTGGTTGCATCAGCCGGGACCCACGCAATGACAGGTGGGCCGGCTACCAGCCACTCGGTTGACGTGGTGGCCGAGCATGGAATCGACATCTCCGGCCACCGCAGCAGCCTGCTTACCGACTACCTGCTCGCAGAGGCCGACCTGATCGTGGCGATGACCCGTGTGCATGAATCAGCTGTCGCCACCCTCGACCAGGACGCCCGGGCAAGGACCTTTCTTGCTGGCGAGGTGCCGAGGCTGGGCGGGACAGTTGGCCCTCTGCAGCCCGGCATGGACCTCAGGGAATGGGTGGCGCTCCTCCACGGTGCCCGGGGCGGACACATGACGGCCGGCCGTACCGCCGACGAGGTGGGTGACCCCTACGGCATGGACCGCTCCATCTACGAGGCCCTCCACATCCGTCTCAGTGGCATGAGCTCAGCGATGAGCCGCCTGCTGGCTCCGGGCTAGCCGCCGACCCCGGTTATCGACCCGGCGGCGACGCCACCGCCGGTAGCCTCGGCCCGGTGACCCCCCGAGTCAGGTTTGCGCCATCTCCCACCGGCTTCCTCCATGTTGGAAGCGCACGCACCGCCCTGTTCAACTGGTTGTTCGCCCGCTCGACGGGCGGCACCTACGTTCTGCGGGTCGAGGACACCGACGCCGAACGCAACCGTCCCGAGCTGACCGCGAGCCTCCTGGCAGAGCTCGAGTGGCTGGGCCTCGACTGGGACGAGGGACCCTTCTACCAGTCCGAGCGCCATGACCGCCACCGCGAGGTGGTCGAGGACCTTCTCGGTAGGGGCCTCGCCTACCTGTGCGACGCCGACAACGCCGAGGTGGAGGGCTCCTCGATAACCGATGGCATGGCTGTGCGGTTCCGGATGCCTCCGGCTCAGACCGTGGAGTTTGATGACATCGTGCGCGGTGAGGTCTCGTTCTCGACCGATGACCTCGAGGACTTCGTCATCTGGCGCTCAAACGGTTCGCCAATGTTTCTCCTGGCCAATGCGGTCGACGACGCCGATATGGGAATCACCCACGCCATCAGAGGCGAGGACCTGCTCTCCGGGGTACCCAAGGTCCTCTTGATGCTCGACGCCATCGGAGCCCCACACCCGACCTACGCCCACCTGCCCCTATTGGTGAACGAGCAGCGCAAGAAGCTCTCCAAGCGTCGCGACGACGTCTCGATCGCCGACTACCGACAGCGCGGCTACCTGGCCGAGGCAATGGTCAACTACCTGGCCCTCCTTGGATGGGGCCCGCCGGACGACGTCGAGATGAGGCCACTGGCGGAGATCGTCGACATATTCCGCATAGAGGACGTCAACAAGGCTGCGGCATTCTTCGACCTCAAGAAGTTGGAGCACATCAACGCCACCTACCTGAGAGCACTCCCCAGGGCCGAGTTCATAGAGCGCGTGGGTCCCTGGATCGGAGACGAGGCGCCATGGCCGGCCGAGAGGTTTGACCGGGGAATGTTTGAGACTATGGCCGACCTGATACAGGAAAAGCTGAGAACCTTCAGCGACACACCCAGGTTCGTCGACTTCTTGTTCCGCGACGACCCGGTCGACGATGCCGACTCATGGGAGAAGGCAATGGTCAAGGGCAAGTTTGCCGCCGAGGTGCTCGATGGAACCTCTGCAGCATTCGCCGACTGCGTCTGGACCCCTGAGGTTCTCAAGGAGACGGTCATGGAGGTGGGCGCGACCGTTAACCTCAAGCTGGGCAAGGCCCAGGCGCCCGTTCGGGTTGCCGTCACCGGCCGAACCGTTGGACCGCCACTATTTGAGACCATGGCCGAGTGCATGGACCGGGCCGAGGTGCTGCGTCGGATCGCCCGGGCAAGGGCCCGTCTGTAGCTACCGGCATGCGGGTCGCTGCGATCTGACCGTTACGCTGTCGTGGCCCTCCGGGGCCCACCTTTCGGGGGTGGTGTAATTGGCAACACAGCTGGTTCTGGTCCAGTCGTTGGGGGTTCGAGTCCTCCCCCCCGAGCAAGAGGCGCAGCCTCCAGGCGTCGCTACAATGCGCTGCTCCAGAGGTTGACGTCCCGCACCCGCATGGATGTCAACAGGTACAGGCCCCGTTCGTCTAGAGGCCCAGGACGCCAGATTCTCAATCTGGTAACACGGGTTCGAATCCCGTACGGGGTACCAAGAGGCCGGTCCGATCGTGGGCCGGCCCTTTGCTTTCAAAGCGAAGGCCGTTTCCCGTTGAGGAGTTTCCATTTCGGCGTTTGAAGGCCGAAAATGGTCCCTTTCTTGGAGAAAATGGCCCCCAACGCGGCCCCCTCACCCTTGTCCCTGAAAACCCCCGACATGGAAGCGGGTAAAGGGGTCAATGCCATCGGGGTAAACCCCGGGATCCTGAGGGGGTTCCATTTCGGTGCCCCTGGCGGACCTCAACGCTTCTGACGCCCAGAAGAATATTCCTGACGGGCGATCCGCCAACCAGTCCTAGGCTCGTTCGCCGATCTCGAATCTGGTCAGAGCCCGGGTACCACCGGCACAGGCTGTGGCGAGGACGACCATGGTGCCGACGATCGCGGTGGTGACGCCGAGGTGGGGGTCGTAGAAGACGCCCTTGTCGTTGATGGAGATGATGGCGTCACTCCAGCCATAGGCGTATTCACGGATGGAGACCCAACGCAGGGAGTCAAAAATACGGGTGGCGAACGTCTCCCAAACGAAGACGTAAATGAGGCCGAAAATGAGGGCTCGGCTGGTGACGGCGCTGAGGGCGACGAAGGCGGCACAGTACAGGACAGACGCGACTAGGGCACCGAGTCCGAGCCCGAGCATGAGGCCGTCAGCGGTAGGGCTCTCGTGGATGATCCAGATGGTGGCCATGGTGGTCGGCACGACAAATAGGGCTGCAGCCACCGAGGCGACTCCGATCTTGATGGCGATGATGCGCCATCGTTCGATCGGTTTGGTGAGCAGGAAGACGGCGGTGCCATCGTCAATCTCGGCACCCAGTGAGGCGGTCCCGAATACAAGGGCCACCAAGGGAAGCAACAGGGTAAAGATCATTACGCTGACCAAGCCGAGTGCGAACTCCCCGGTGGCCTCCCCTGAACCCGCTTCGTCGGAGAACCGGTAGATCACCGCAATCAGGATCGGAAGCGCGAGCAACAATCCGATCACCAGGGTGCGGCGCCTTCCTAGAAGTTGGCGTGCGGTGAGGGAGATCAGGACGTTGTTCATCGGTCCACCAGGTAGGCGAAAACGCTCTCGAGGGAATCATCTGCGGGCTGGAGCTCTTGGAGCACAACCCCAGTTGACTGGATGAGGGGTGCGATGGTTTCGGTGAAGGCACCGAAGTCGGTCGTCTGGACTTCCATGACGTCGCTGTCAAACGAAATAAGGGCGATATGAGGCTGATCAACCAGTGCGGCGGCAAGGGCGCGATTGTTACTGGACCTGATAGTGAAGGCATGGGGCCGGCTAGTAATGAGGCGACGAATCTGACGGAAGTTGCCGGCGGCACCCAGGCGGCCACCGATTAGAACGAGGACGTCTTCGGCGAGGTCTTCAACATCTTCGAGGATGTGGGAAGAGAAGACGATGGTTCGGCCAGAGTCCCCTAGTTCCTTGAGCATCGTGTTCATCTGGAGCCGTTGACGGGGATCAATGCCGTTGAACTGTTCGTCGAGGATCAAGATGTTGGGGTCGTGGACGAGAGCGGCGGCGATCTTGGCTCGTTGACGCATGCCCTTCGAGTAACCGCTCATCTTGCGATGCACGGCGTCGCCGAGCTCAACCATGTCGATCGCTGTCTGGGCTGCAACTTCAGGTTGGGGAAGCTCGTGGAGTCGGGCGCTAGCCAGGGCGTACTCCCAGGCCGAAAGGAACGGGTAGGTGACCTCACGTTCAGGGACGAGACCGATGTGGCCGTACATGGCGGCGTTCTTCCAGGATGACTCGCCATTGACCAGGACCTCGCCCGAGGAAGGCTCGAGAAGGCCCGCCATCATGTGCAGAAGTGTCGACTTGCCGGCGCCATTGGGGCCGAGCAGGCCCGTGATCCCGGGCTCAAGTTCGAAGGAAATGTCGTTGACGGCCACCAGGTCTCCGTACCAACGAGATACCGATCGTACCGAGATCGTTGCATGCGGTGCCGGCGATGGCTGAGCAACAGCGGCGTTCACAGCGTGACCTTGCGATAGCGGCGGATGGCAAAGAACAGGGCGATAGCGGTCTGAGCGACCAACGCCGCAATCCACGTCCAGCCAGGAAGGTCGGCGTAGGCGACTTGATCGGCCATTTCGCCCATCCGATCCGCACGCGCTGGGACAGCGTCGAAGATGACATATGTGGCGGCGTTCATCGCATAGCCCGGAGTGGCGAGCATGGCGACTGCAGCCCATCCGGGACCCAGAACTGTCACTAGAAAGCCAGTGAAGACGACCGAGAACCACAGTGCGGCGAGCACGCTGGTGAGCGCGAATGCCCGTCGAGTCGTGAACATCGCGATGGCCAAACCGATTACCGCGAGTTGCAAGCTCGCAAGCGTCGAACTTGCTCCAATGCGCCATACGTCCGAAATGTTGTCACCTAACCATTCGGTGCCGTCGGTGGCACCGAGCCAATTGCCTACGAATACAAGGAGTTGCGGAAGCAGCGTGAGCGACATCAGGGCCGTTGCCAAGGCGGCGATCTTGGCGAGCAGGTAGTCGTCGCGTTCGATGGGGCGTGAGAAGTAGAGAGGAAGGGTGTTGTTCTTGCGATCGTTGCCAACCAGATCTGACGCCATGGCGGCTACGAACAACACGATGACGATCTGGATGAGCTCGAAGTAGTCGTGGTGTTCGACAAACTCGAAGCCCTCTCCAGCGACCGCACCGAAGGCCACTGTGAAGATGGCAGGCAGGAGGGCAACGAGGGCGAGACCGAACGCGAGGACCTTGGGCAAAGTGCCGCGTCCGAGTCCGAATGTGTTGCGCAGGCTCAACACATAGAGGGAACGAATCGCGTAGCGGCGCCCCAGACGGGGTCCGTCGTAGTTGCGGTAGCCCAGGTCGTAGACCACGCCTCGCGACTGAGGTGCCTCGTCGAGGTTCGCCATCAGACCGCCTCCCCGTTGCCGCTTACGGAGGGATCATCGTTGCGGAACATGTCGCGGAGCGTGTGACGCTGTCGAGCAACGCGCACCAGGGGCAGGCCCAGATCGACCACCGAGTCGACCACCAGCCGCATGAGCGCAGCCTCATCCGTGGCGCTCCCATCCGGCATCTCAACTTCGATGATTCGCCCGTCAACCCGGGCATTAACGTCGTGAGCGATCATTCGGCTGACAAGAAGTTCCGGATCTCGATCGACCTCCACGGCCAGAACATTGCCTAATCCGGTGAACTAGGCTACCGCTCCGGCGCGATCCAGCTTTCCTTCCTCGATGAGAACCAGAGAGTCACACACACTCTCGATTTCTCCGAGTAGATGCGACGACATGATCACCGAAATGCCAAAGTCCGTGCCGGTGCGCTCGATCAGGGCCAACATGTCGTCTCGCCCATCCGGGTCGAGACCATTGGTCGGCTCGTCGAGAAACAACAGTTTTGGGTCGTGTACCAAAGCCTGGGCCAACTTCACCCGCTGCTTCATGCCAGTGGAGTAGCCACCGATGTGGCGATAGCGCTCCTCGAACAGGCCGACGTGGCGTAGCGTCTCCGCCGCCCGTTCCCGTGCCACAGTTGTTGGGAGGCCGCTCATGCGAGCCAAGTGGATGATGAACTGGGTGGCGGACAAATCGGTGGGCAAGCAGTCGTGTTCGGGCATGTAGCCGACCCGTTCACGAATGCGCAGCCCCTCGGTCCTTGCGTCAAACCCGAGCACCTCAGCGGTTCCGCTCGTCGGCTCGACCAAACCCAAGAGGATTTTCATCAAGGTGCTCTTGCCGGCACCGTTTGGTCCCACCAAACCCACCACGCCGTGCGGAACTTCGAGTGTGATTCCACGCAACGCCGCCACTTCCGGGTACTGCTTGGTGAGTGACGACAACCGAACCAACGGCTGTGCTCCTGGATTCACTCACCTACCCCCTTGAGGACCCCACCAGTTCGACCACGGTTACGGCCGGCATCCTACGCCCGCCGTCCGCGACCGTTTCCCGTTGAGGGGCTTTCATTCCGGCGTTTGAAGGCCGAATACCGTCCCTTTTTGGAGAAAACCGCCCCAAACACCGCCCTAACGAGGAAGGGTTCCGGTGCCTGCCTGGCTGGAGGGAGCCAGCTTGTCACCGTGGCCGGAACTGCCGTCGTCGAAACGGCAGCGGTCGTTGCTGGCGCAACCGTGGTGGTGGGAACAGCGGTGGTCGCGGGTGGCGAAGTCGTTGCTGGTGCAGCCGTGGTCGTCGTCGCCGTCGGCTGCTCCGGGGTTCGGGCGTCCCCTCCCGGGGCATTCTCCCCAACTTCCCACGGGACAAAGCGTTTCAGTGGGACTATGGTCTGCCCAGAGCGGGTAGCCGGTCCACTGGCCCTTCGGGGCCCGGGGGAGTGGTCCGCACAGACGGGTTGATACACATCGGTGAGCACGCCTGATTCCCGCCGAATTGGCGCCACCGGTATCGATCCCAGGTCAGCCCCTGGCTCCCGCCGCCGGGGGCTGACCGCTTTTTGGGCTGCGGGCACGTCTTACGGCGAATCGGAAGCCTTAACTCTGGCTGAGCATCACGAATATGGGAAGGCTGGCAGAAGCGGCATCGATTGTCGTGGCATTGACACTTGCTTCTAGGCCGTCATACCTGACGATGCGCACCAGTCCCACCACCTCAGATGACAGGACAGATCCATTCCACAATGCGTAGACGATCGAGTCATCCAGCATGTCAAAGCGCGTCGACGTCGAAGAGAGCGGTGTGACAGCCTCGAACTCACCAATGGCGTCGACCACGACCTCCCAGTCGTTGGCGCAACGCTTGTCAAGGGCGCGGTGACTTCGGGTTCAGTGCTGCACACCGCGGCCAGTAGAGACAACGCCGCCGCGGCTGGTACCAAGTGCAACATGTCAGTCTTCGTCGTCTCTTTCCCAGAGGTCGTTTACGCGGTCCCAGCTCCGTTCAAGTCGCTTGTTCGTCTTCAGTGCGGTGGCGGCCAGAATGGTGACCAGCACGGTCACAGCAACGGCTGTGATGAACATTGAGAGCAGGGAACCGTTGTCGCTGTCGGGGATGATGGAGGCCACGAGGGCGTTGATGGCGTCCTTCCACGCCAGGGCCACAACCAGGCCAAAGGCGGTCATGAGGGACGCCATGATGATGCCCCTGACATTCAGTTTCTCAACGTGTTCCTGGAAGTCGCTCATAGCGGCTGGGTTCCCTTCTCGCCTAGTGGCTGGATGACCTGTTAAGTCATGAGAATATTGCCCCAAGGGGCTCGGGCCCCACCTAATGTCGGGATATTGGATTAATGGAACAGGGCGCGATCCAGGAAGTCGAAGATCGCCTGGCCGATAGGACGACCGTCGGCAGTGGTTTCTTCCCACTCATCCCAGATGTGTGAGACATCCTCGAGCGGATGAAACTCGTAGGTGATCCCTGCGGCGATGGTTGCGTCGATGATGCTCACGGCGTTGGAAAATGCCGTGTCACCACCATCCTCGGTTCCGTGTGCGACGAACAACATGGGTTCACCAGATCCGATTACAGCACCCCTGTCGCATGAACTGGTAAGCACCCCCGAGAGGTCGATGACAGCGGCGATAGGTGGTCGATTGATTCCAAATTTGTCGGTGCAATAGGCGACGGTAAGCGCGGTGATTGCACCAGCCGAACCGCCCTTCAGGACGATTCGATCTGTGTCCAGGTTCAACTCATTGGCGTTGGCGATCAGGTAGTCCAGAGCCGTCAGGGTGTCGTCCGTGGCTGCCACGAAGGCCCGTACTAGGGCAGGCCCTTCTGAGCCTCCGACAGCGGCGAGGAGACTGTCTACCCGGACACTGGGTGCAGGGTTGTCACGGGCCAATCGGTAGTCAATGGATGCGACCACCCAACCTCGTGCTGCGGCCTCCCTGACACCGCGTTTCTCCTCTTGTGACGAACAGGACGCTCGTTGGCCTGAACTGAAGGCACCACCGTGGATGTGGATGAGCAGTGGTCGGGGGCCCTCATCGCCGGTGTCAGGTAAGCAGAGGTTTAGGAGTAGTTCAACCGAGCTGCCATCAGCTAGCGCTCCTGTTCCATAGGTGATCCCATCGGAGACAGTGAAGTCGAAGGTCTCACCAAGAGATGGAGTGAAGGCGGCAGGGCCAAGCGTGTCAAGAGTCTTTGAAGATGGTCCTGTCGGCGCGGAAATTTTCGGTGGTGGATTGACCGGTTCAGCCCCCACTCCTCCGGGGGAGGGAATGGCTCCACCCTGGCCTGGCTTGGGTAGGTGAAGCATCCAGTCACTGCCAGAGATCCTGGCAGGACCACAGGTCTGGCTACGGATCGGTTCAGAGGGCTCCCAGTTGCGGCCCTCAAATGAGAGGTAGGTCTTCAACATTCCATCACCGCAAACGGTCAAGCGGATAGAACCGTCGGATTCCATAACAAGGTCGGGATCGCCACCTGGCACTGAAGCCATCATTTCGAACCCACCATCTGGGGTTCCGACGAAGAGTTTGATCACCTGTTGGTTGAAGACCTTGGCTGCCAAGACCCATTCGTTGTTGATGACCACCGCCGGATCCTGGACTCCGGACTCGTCTAGCAACACCTGAAGGGTTTCAAAGTCTTGGCCGTTTTCGGAGCGCATGAGGCAGATCGGTCCCGGCTGACGAGGCGTTCCCGTGATGCGCATTCCGTTTACAGCCGCCAAGCCGATTCCACCATCCGGGAGCCGGAAGACGTCCGGGTCGATGAAGCCCTCGAACACTTCACCGTCAACTGAGATCGGTCCTAGGTCGGTGAACAGGTCATTGGCAAAGGTGGCGTGGTGCGGAACGTTGTCTCGGGCATTCATGGCCCAGATATGGGCGACACCGTCAATCATTAGCCCGTCACCCACCGACCAACCAGTACCAAGTAGTTGCTGGTTAGCAATCTGGTTATCCACGAGGCGTCCGATCCAGAGCTCGTGCTCGGAGATGCCCTCCGCGAAGCCGGGTGTCCGGCGTTTGATGTCCGAACAGCCCGGGATCAACGGATTGCTGGCAACCGCCTCTGTGCTGGTTGCGGTCGGGTCGGTGACCGTGCTGATCGGCGGTGTCGTCGTGGGGGGAGTGGTGGTGGCTGGAGTTTCACTGCTAGTTGATGTGGTTGATGTAGTTGGTGTCGTCGTGGGGGGAGTGGTGGTGGCTGGAGTTTCACTGCTAGTTGATGTGGTTGATGTGGTTGATGTAGTTGGCGTTGTGGCTACTGGTTCCATGGAGATGGCATCTCCTGAACAGCCCGCACTCAACAGCACAGCAAACAGGAAACAACTTCCTTGCATAGGCTCATCCTCACAGAAATGACCATGCGTGGTCCAGCCATTGTTGAGTCACCCAGGACAGGGTGGAACCGTTTGGCCTAATCTGCTTTCGTGGCATCAGCGAGACCGACTGACCTGAGAACATGGCCATAGACAGTTTGCAATCCGCCCTCCCGCCCGATCCCCCTGACTTTGGGCCCCGTGAGTTTCCAGCGGCCCTGGTGAATGTCACCAATCGGTGCAACCTGAAGTGCACGCACTGCTTCATCTACCGCGATGCCAACCCCAACGCTTCGATCGACAAGATGGACGACGCCACGATGCTCCATCAACTGGAAGTGCTACGGGACCGACATGGGATAAAGAGCATGCTCTTCATGGGTGGAGAGCCAATGGTGCGCCGCAAACTGGTCTTGGCGGCCATGAGTCTCTTCGAGGACTCCTCCATTGCGACCAACGGAACCTACGGGATCCCGTCCACCCCAGGGCGTCTGGTCAGTGTGTCCCTCGACGGCCCCTCAGAAGAGAATGATGCGATCCGGGGGCAGGGAGTCTTTGAGCGGGTAGAGCAGGCAGTAAGAGGACGTGACCGCGAAGATGGCACCATCGTGATGCTCCAGATGGCCATCACCAAGGAGAACTCACCAAGCATCGAACGGTTCGTCGACGTGGTGGCCGATTGGCCCGTGGACGGCGTCGCCTTCACCTTCTACGTTCCGCGAAAAGGGGAATGCAGCGGCCAGGCATGGGAAACCAATCAGGAACGAGATGAAGTTGTTGAGCGTGTCATAGCCCTCAAGGAGGCCTACCCCGACCTCGTTAGAGCGAACGTCGCGACCCTCAGGTTGATGAAGTCTGACCAGTGCGGTGCCTACGTCGGTGATCGCTGCGCCTTCAAGGCGATGCTGCCGCTCTACGTCGGCGACGGTGGAGTGTTTGAGAGGACCTTTTGTTGTTACGGCAACGACGTTGACTGCAACCGGTGTGGTGCCTACGCGGTGTTCAACGCTGTGCGTCACCGCGGGCGGGGCTCCACACCAGGTCCGACCACACCCGTGAGCGACTGATCGAATCGATGCGGCCACCGCGTAACTAGGCTCACCTTCATGACGAACATAAAGGTAGGTGTGGTGATCAGGCCCCAGGCCACGACTGTCGAGGCCATGCGGAGCGCATGGACCGAGGCCGACGCCATGGGCGCCGACTCCGTGTGGACCTGGGACCACTTCTTCCCCCTGTTCGGCGACATGGAGGCCGAGCACTTCGAGGGCTGGACCCTGCTGGCGACAATGGCGGCCGACACGAACAACGCCATGCTCGGGATGATGGTCACGTGCAACGGGTACCGGAACCCCGAACTGCTGGCGGACATGGCCCGCACCCTCGACCACGTCAGTGGCGGGCGCATGTACCTCGGCATCGGGTCGGGCTGGTTCCAGCGCGACTACGACGAATACGGCTACGAGTTCGACACCGCCATCGGCCGGCTACGCAAGCTTGAGGCCGACCTGCCCCGAATCAGGTCACGACTCTCCAAGGTGAACCCACCACCCATGGGGCGCCTACCGATCCTGATCGGCGGAAAGGGAGAGAAGGTCACCCTGCGCCTTGTAGCTGAACACGCCGACGCCTGGAACAGCTTTGGCCCGCCCGAGAACTACGCACGCCTCTCAGGGATCCTCGATGAATGGTGTGACAAGGTCGGCCGCGACCCCGGCCAGATCGAGCGGACCGTCCAGGTTGACGCTGACGACGTCCAAGACATGGGTCGCTACGTGGATGCCGGCGCAGACCACGTGATCGTCGCCCTGAACGCTCCCTTTGACATGGCCCCGCTGGCATCGCTGATCGAACAGCGCGACGCTCTGGCCTGAGTCCTCTCAGCGTTACGGAACGCGGCTCCAGGAGTTTTTGACGGCATTCGCGCCGACGGGGTCGTGGACGACGACGTCGGCCCTGTTGAAGGGGAAGTAGTCGTTGGAGTCGAACCAGGCCTCTGACAACTCGGCGAAGTACTCGGCGTCATCGGTTGCCGCGTAGGCCCTCTCATCCCCGCCGTAGAGGTATGCCACCGAGTCGTAGAGGTCATCTGACATAGCTGCCGCGTAGGCGCTCATGATCCTCGTTCCCGACCAGCAGGGGTCGTAGGTGAGGCAGTGCCATGCATGGGACAACTCGTGGATGGCGAACCCTTCAGGGATCTCGTATGCGAGTTCCTCCTCGATGGCGTCGGCGCTGACCCGGATGCCGTTTAGGTAGGGGAGGTCGACCGACCCGGGCTCTTGTACGTCCTCCATGTAGACGGCCATGTTCTCGGCGTCGTTGAAGGAGACCTCGATCCAGACCGGTGTGTGGCGCAGCGTGCCGATCGACGTAGCGGGAAGGCGGTCTGCAGCGGTGGCCATCTGGGCACGGGTGTAGTCGATGATCCTGTCGGCCAGGCCGGACGTGTCGTAGACGAGGCACTCCACGTAGACGGTCCACCAGCTCATCTGGTGGCGCTCGTGCACCAGTGGCTGCCCGGTGGAGGCGTCGCCACAGTCCTCGACGACCTCCAGGCCGCGGTCGTGGCGGCGTAGTACCAGGACGTCGCCCGAGTAGGCGGTCAGCACTGAAGATCGGCGGGAGAACGACTGGACGTGGTGCTCGGTGCCGTCATCGTCGAGCCAGAAGACACCGTATGGCCCGCCGTCCCACGGGTCGGGTGCAGCCACCCGGATCTCCACCTCGTCGCCCAGAAACTCGGGAACCAGACCTGCTGCGGCTTCACAGGATTCCGGGACGGCGACCATGCCGACGTCGGGGTGTAGCGGGTCCAGCGCGTAGTCGAACAGGGTCGAGGGTGCGATTGCGCCGTTCCAGGGCGTCACAACGATGACCTCGATGCACGCACCGGGATCCATCGGCAACGTTGGCTCGGGGAGGGTCGTGGTGGTGGCGGGGGGAGCCTCAGTAGTGGTCGTGGTCGTTGTCGTGCTCGTGGCCGCTGGAATGGTTGTCGTCGTGGCGGGCGGAGCGTCAGTTGTGGGCGTGGGAGTGGCAGTGGTGGGCGGTGCAGCGGTGGTCGTCGTGGTGGTCGGAGCAACGGGCAGGCCCGACAGGGCAACGCCTGACGCACCCGGTGATGCACACGCAGATGCCACCAGCAATGCGGTCAGGCCCGCCGAGAGGGATCTCATCTGACAAGTGTGGCATGGCACCCAGCGGCGCCGACGGGTGCGCCCGCTCTCCCGTTCGCACGACACGGCTCCTAGTGGGTGGCCCTCCACTCCTCTGTCCAGGCGTCGGAGCCGAAGTGCCAATCGTCTGTCCGGTAGGTGACCCCTGTCGCCGAGGCAACCAGGATGTCACCGACATGGAGTTCGAGGCGGTAGTTGGCAATGCGACGGGTACGGCTGATCTCGGTGGCAGTCGCGACGACCTCGTCACCGGGTGCCACGCCGCGGTGGTATGCGATGTCCACCTGGATGGCAAGGGCAACCCGACCATGGCTGTTGGATGCGAACGACAGGGCAATGTCGGCGAAGGTGAAAAGGGTCCCTCCATGGACGACCCCCATGAAGTTGGCATGTGAGCTGTCGACAATTGCACGAACGGCAGCGTGGCCCGGTCCCCAACGAATCAACTCCGCGCCGAGGCCCGTAGCCACGTCGTCGGAGCGGAAAAGGTCCTCGAGGCGTCTACGGAGGTCATCGGGTAGATCGGCCACATGGGGACAGTAGTGCTCGCCCTGTCGCTCAAGGCAACGCGGTCGGGATGGGGAGATTTGAACTCCCGACCCCCTGCTCCCAAAGCAGGTGCGCTACCTGGCTGCGCCACATCGCTTTCCCAGTAACCCCCTCTGTTTGTCCAGTTCAGAGGTTCTTTTCGGGTGGACAGCCCGTCGGCACCTATTTGGTGCCATAGACGGGTTTGACGTCCAAGTGGCGAGCAATTGGCGAGCAATTGGCGAGCAGGCCCAGGGGCCGAGAAGGACTGGACAGATGGCACGACGCACAGCGAGACGTCTTGGAGACGGCTCAATCTTCTACGACAAGGCAAGACGCAGGTGGGTGGCGATGGTCTCGCTGCCCACAGCAGACGGGACACGACGGCGTTTACGCCGCACGTTTGCCACCAGAGGAGAAGCCGAAGCGTTCCTGGGTGAGCAGAACTCACCGTTGTTCAGCCT
>Ga0233436_1001283_pt1 | contig 21747 bp, 26 predicted proteins | sample SI_122_August201_2_FD_182723 | JGI IMG/M metagenome (GOLD analysis project Ga0233436, IMG submission 182723) | Seawater microbial communities from Saanich Inlet, British Columbia, Canada - SI_122_August2016_150_MG | ecosystem: Environmental > Aquatic > Marine > Inlet | place: Canada: British... | reverse complement strand
AGAAATGACATATAACGTCATTAAAAAAAAGTTTTAAAAGATAAAATTAGATAGGATGAACTTTAGTTCTTTCATATAATCAAACCTATCCATAAAAAGATATGGATTACAAGGAAAAAAAAAAAAGAATTTTAATATTATACTTTATAATATTAAAAAGAGAAAGAAAAGAGTAAAAATGAATTTAAATATATATGACTTAATAGGTATAGTGGGGTCAATGATAATAGCATATTTTTACTTTTATGCTCAATATAAATATACTTTTTTAAATTCCTTTAATTTTTTTCTTGGGAATATAATAGGTTCTTTATTTATTGTGGTATCATTAATATTATCATCATTTAATATTGCTTCTTTTATAATTGAAACTTTGTGGATTGCGGTATCATTTTATGGTATATATAAGTATCATGTTATAAAAGACAGAGTCCTTGAAGACTTAACTGTAAGGCAAAATCAGTTTAGCATAGACAATATTCCAACTAAAATCACTGAAAGAATTTTTAATAAAGATGATATTGGGTTTGATATAATATTTAAAGATCAGATAAGTCAAGAAGAACATAACGAAAAATCAATGTCAATGGATACTTTTTTATTTAATGGAACAACAATGTTGACACCAAATGCTATAACATCATCTATACTTAACATTAATAATATTGAAAATGAATGGCGAATGAATAAAAATGTTTTTTTCATTTATTTGGATGAGAAAGATTACGGTAAAGAAGATTTGATTAAATTATTTGAAGATCAAAATATTAAAAAAGATAAATTAATAAAAAAGAATGAAAATAAACCTATTTTATTTTTTGTTACTGGGTTTATGAATAAAATAGAACAATATATAAATAAAGATGGTTCTGTATCAGATGTAGTATTTACATTACCTCGAGCGGGTATTAGTGGCGAAGCATCTAAATATATATCTGAAATGGATTTATTTTCTTATATTATCATAGATTCTATATCTTTTGAAACAGAAGAATCAAAAAAGAATGGGTTTGAAACAACATTTAATTTAATGAATATTAAAGAAAATGAAAAAACATTTACTCCATTGGTATATCACGCAAAAACACCTTCAAAAAAGAATGGTTATAACTCTTGTTCTATAAGATTGGGGAATGTTCCTTGCGGAATAATACCAGGATATCCAGTAAGTGTAAAAATTAAATAAGAAAGGAAAAACAATGACAGATAAATTTAAAAAAAGAAAAGAATATTTAAGTAAAATCAAAGAAAATCCTTTAATAATAATAGTAACATCATTTGGTGTTCCTATACTTGCTTTACTGTGGGATTTTACAATTGATAATGTAGATACTATAGTGATTATAAGTATGTCTTTATTTATGTTTATTTTTATTATTTCTATAATATTAATAATTCAATCTATTTTAGGAACAGCATTAAAAGAAGAGTTTTATTCAAAAATAGATATTTTACAAAAGTTTATAGAAAGTAGTGGGACTGGATGGATCAGTAGTGACAATGAGTTATCTCTAAAAGAAAAAACTGTAAAAGATATAACGGTAGTGACATCGGATATGAAAAATGATATTATTGATGGTGATATTTCACAAGTAGTTTCAGAAAACTTAGAAGAGGGTAAAAAATATTTATATATTATACCTAAAACAACAAAATCACTATCTTTGATAGAAGAATATAAAAGAGTCCATGAATTTCAAGAAAAGCAAGTTAGGGTGATTTTTATAGAAGAACAGGATTTTCACTTTTTAAATGAAATAGTTGTATATGACTTATTTAATAAAAAAGATATTGAATCTTATATAGTATTTCCGTCAAATACACATTCATTACACATTAAGTTAGATAAGAGACACACAAATAAAATCGTTGGTATAGTTAAGACAATAATAAAGACTCATAAAAGTTTTTATTTGATAGACGATGAAGTACAACAAGAGTTAGAAGATGTAATGGATAATGTTAATAATACAGATAATAATACAGATAATAATAAAATAAACAAAGGATAAATATGGGAAAATATAATGATAATTTTGGAATAAATAAGGAACAAATTTTAAAAATGTTAGTGGATGAAATGGATAATGTTAATAATACAGATAATAATAAAATAAACAAAGGATAAATATGGGAAAATATAATGATAATTTTGGAATAAATAAGGAACAAATTTTAAAAATGTTAGTGGATGAAATGGATAATGTTAATAATACAGATAATAATAAAATAAACAAAGGATAAATATGGGAAAATATAATGATAATTTTGGAATAAATAAGGAACAAATTTTAAAAATGTTAGTGGATGAAAAAGATGACCAGGATGAAGTTTTTAATCAGTATCAAGATATAAAGGAAAACAATGGTTATTCATTTAACAACGAAGAGAATCAGTCTTTACCTGTTATGCACTGGTTTCAAGAATCTCCAGAAGGCCGTGTTTTATTTTTAGTAATGTATACTTTTAGATGCAAGTGGAATAGATGTATTGGTTGTAATTTACCATCACAGAGTTCAAATGAAGATATAGATTTTAATATGATAAAAAAACAGATAGATTTTGTTTTTGAACATTTGGTATCATATGAAAGAGATAAAGGTAGAAAAATTGATAAAATTATTTTATCAAACAATGGATCAGTTTTTGATGAAAAAACATTTCCGAATTCATCATTAATGTATTTTTTATTAAAAATAAATGAACATTTACCAAATCTAAAAAAATTAACATTAGAAACAAGACCTGAATTTGTGGAATTATCAGAGTTAGAAATAGTTAGAAATATATTAAATGAAACAGGGAAAACAGAAATAGAAATAGCAATAGGTTTTGAAATGTTTGATGATTACAAAAGAAATAAAATATTTCAAAAAGGATTGTCTAAGAAACATTTTGAGCATTTTGTAGAAAAATTAGCAAAACATGAGTTTTCTTTAAAAACATATTTTATGCTAAAACCTATTGTAGGGATGACAGAAGAAGAAGGTGTTGAAGATATACTTCAAGCATTAAAATTACTAAAAACAATGGAAGAAAGATATAATATAGAAATAGCGATGCATTTAAATCCAACATATGGGGCATTAAAAACACCATTGGAAATTGGTTTTAAAGAAAAAAAATGGTCTCCACCTACATTTAAGTCAATTTCAAAAATAATAAACAAAGCGTATGAAAGTTCAATTGAATTACACGTAGGTTTATACGATGAAGGTCTTGCTGTTGAAGGGTCTAATTGGACATACAATACAAGTAAAAAAGACATAAATAGAGTTATAGAATGGAATAAAACCCAAAATTTAGGAAAATTTAATAGAAGCAAATAATGTAAAAAAGCAAAAAAATAATTGACATAATTCCTTTACTTTTGCTATGGGAATATGTTACCAAGTTGGATTATTATCTTGAATATAAGTGTTAAAAAAAAGTAAAGATATTTGTTTTGTTTTAAAGTTAAAAACTGAAAAAATATGATTTAAATGAAATGTAGTGTAGTTAAAATGTATTTAAATTCATATAGGTATCAGCTTTTATATACCAATTTTTGTTTAATTTATTATCAGAATTATTAAATAAAACAATAGTTTTAATGTTATTATCTTTTAATTCTTTATTAACTCCAAAGGCTTCGGCTAAAGTGTTGAAACCTTTAGAAGAAGTGAATATATTTTCACTTTTTACTCTTTTATTAATATTACTTTTACAATGGTGAATAATATCATTTTTCATTTTTTTTTATCAATTCTTTTTTGTTCCAATTGTCTTTTAATTTCAGATTTTGTTTGTTTAATTTTTTCTGGTTTAATATATTTAGTTGAATTACTTTCAGGAAAATGATGTTGTTTTAAATCATTTAAATTAGTAGGTAAATTATATTTAGAGGAAATTATATTTACTTCAGTTTGAAAAGGAAGAAAAAAGATATATTTTAAGGATTTAATTAATGATTTATACTCATACCTTAATAAAGGTAATTTAGTATTTTGAATACCAATATTATCTAATATTTTTTGAGTAGAAGAAGAATTAAAAAGAAAAATTATTTTCAGCAATATAAGTTGTTGTGTTTTATCTTTAATTACAAAATCCATATTTTTTTTTCATTAAAACAAACTATAGTAGTGTGATGAAGTAACAAAGAAGATAATTTAGAAAAACAATTAATTTTTTTCTTACATTTAGACATTTTTTTTCCATTTATTGGTATATTTATTGTTAAGATTGTATCTTAAAAGACTTAAAAGAAAAGAAATATATTAAAAAAAAAAATATAATATAATAATAAAAAAGGAAAAAAGTGTTAAAAAAAAAAGTAATTTTATTAATAGTAAGTATGTTTATATTTAGTGGTTGTGGTGATACAAAGTCAATAACACAAAGTACAGAAATAACTGGAAAAATTAAAAAAGTAGAAGGTATAATTTTAAAAACAATAAAAGATGAAAAAATAGAAATAGAGATAATACAAGATTTTTTAATTTCAGAACAATTAAAAGATAAAATAGTTTTAATTAATTTTTGGGCTCCATGGTGTGCTCCTTGTAAAAAAGAAATACCTGCATTAGTCAATATAATGAAAAAATACAAAAAAGATTTTATAGTAGTGGGTGTTTTGTTTGATGAAAAAACAAACAATGACAAAATAAAGGATTTTGTTAAAAGAAATAATATTAATTTTCCTATAACAATATCAAGAAAAGAGAATATGAAATTAGCAAAAAAGATTAATAATATACAAATGATACCAGAATCATTTCTATATTCAAAAGAAGGTTTTTTAATAAAGAAATATATAGGTGAAATAGAAGGAAAAATATTAGAAAGAGATATAAAAAAATTAAAAGATATTTAATTTTAATATTTTTTAAATAAAAAAAGTAAAAGTTAATCTAAAATAGAAACAACTTAAACTAATCTAACCAAAATAAAATAATTTTCATATATATAATGTCATAATTACTTATAACCAATTTTTTTTTAAGAAGTTCCTAATATTTTTTAATTATAAAAGTCTTGTATAAAATTAATTTCTACACATACCACCTGCTAACCAATAAATACCTAAAAATTTAGATTTTTGTTTATCAAGTTCTTTTATTTTATTGTTTAAAGAATAAATATCATAAGCAATATTAGTATCTTTACTAATCATAACTTTTCTACAAGTAGGACAATTAAAATGGTCTTCTTCACATTCAAATTTTTTAGCAATATCTAAATTAATTTTACTTTTACAATGTTTACAAGTTTTAAAACCTTTTAAACTTGATTTAAAAGAAGAAATTTTATTAGTTAATTTAGTAATTTTAGTTCTTAGACTTGATATTTCAGTATCAATTTTTAAAATAGATTTAGGGTCAACTTTTAATGCTCTTGTTCTTGAATCAATTTGTGATTGTTTAGATTTAATTCTTTTATCTAAAATAGGGAGTCTATTGTATTCAGTTTTAGAAAGATAAAAGAAAGTTTTTTTACAATCAGAACATTTAGAAGAGTAACTAACTTCTTCAGTTTTTGTATGTTTTCCACAATGAACACAAGTAACTGTTTTTCTTTTAGATTTTCTTTCACTTAGTTTAGTTTTAATAAACTCTGATTTGTCATTTTTTAAATCTTGTAATTCAGAAACAAGTTTAGAATATTTTTCATCTTTTTTTAAAACACTAGGGGTAGTTTGAACCATAACAGCATAAACAGGCATATCTTTAGAACTTTCATTACAAAGAAAATCTGCTGCTTCAGATTCATTGTTAAAAGTTTTATTTAAAATAATAGGACTTCCATGTTTAGCAGACCAAGAACCACTATAACCTTCCTGGTGACCATAATAATTACCATCTTGTTCAATAAGTTCATTGATAATATCTCTAACTATAACATCTTGACTTTGATTAATACTTTTGATTTGTGAAACACTTCCCATTTTAAATCCTTTTCTTTCTTTCTTTGTATAATTATATACAAATCTACCTTAAAGGTAGATTAAAATCAAGGTAAATGAGATTTAAAAGAAGAAGGAAACTAAGAGATTTTTTCAAGACTAACAAAATTTTTAGAAACAAATTTTTTTAATCTATTACCTTCAATATCTTTAAACCAAATATATGTATCCTTGTCATGGTTAGAAGAAGATTCAGAAACATAATCTCTATCTAAAGTTGCTTTTCTAAAAACTAATTCACCATTAGTTTTATAAAAGGAAATATTAGAGATTTCATTTTGTTTTAATGCTTCAATGATTTCAGACTTTTTAGAATTTTTATCTAAAGAAGAAAAAGAAATATGATTAAAGTTACCTAATCTATCAGTAGGTAAATTAGTTCTTAAAATAGATTGTTTCATACTATTTTTAGTTAGTTCTATTTCATCTTCATTCTCATAGAAAGATATATCACTGATATTTTTATAAGAAAGGGGGATATCTATTTTTCTTCTTACAATTTCAAAACAATCATTAGACCAAATACCCCTGAAATCATGGTCAGGATGAAAATCACCACCACCCATAGAACAAGATTCAGAATTAGTTAATAATGGGAAAGGGTGGATTAAATCACTTCTATCAAAAGGAGATAAGTATTTATATTCAGATAAATCTATATATTCTTTTTTTGTATTATTTAAGATAATAATATCACAATAAGAACTAGACATATATTGATAAGTTCTATTAGAAAAATCATTGTCTTTAAAATCATTCCAATCAAATTGTGTATTAATTTTGTTTACACAAACAGGGTTTGATAATTCGTATTTAGTAAATGTTTCTTCATCAATATCCAAGTCAAAAGGAGCTTCAAAATCTTCTAAAGATAAAGTAGTTTCATCGTAATCACAAGACCATTGAAAAGGTCTATTTTTCCAATTACCTGATTCAATCATAAATAATGATTTATCAACTAGTTGATTATTAAAGTAAGAGTGTTCCATAAGTTTAGAACCCACAAAATCGTCTAATTCAACTGTTTCTATTCTTCTATCTACCTGACATGTTGGTTTGTAATATGAACCCATTTTAAATCCTTCTTTGTGTTTGTTTTTTGTATATATAATTATATACAAATCTACCTTAAATATAGATTAAATATAGATTTATATATAAAATCAAGTTCTAATATAACTATGTTTTAAATAGAAGAGTTAATTAGTTTTGTTTAATTGAGAATTCTAACTATATTAGTACTTGGCATAACCCAAGTGTTGTTTTTATAATTATATAAATAACCTTTACAACCACTTCTTTGAACACCGGTTATTTTATAACTTTTGTTAAAAATATCAACAAAGTATTCACCAATGTATTTAATATTTAAAGAAAAAATATCCATTTTTTGTTCAAATTCTTCAAAAGTTTCAGGAGTACTAGAATAAATATTTCTATTAATATCATTTTGATGTATATTTTTTAAATTAGTTATAAAGTTTTTTTTATCTTCATCATTAGGAAACATAGTTTTAATATAATTAGAGAAATCACAATCTTCTTCTAGTAAAACATTATTTTTGTTAAAAAATGAAAATGAAGTTGGTTTAAAACCTTTAATATAAGCTTTTTTTAATTGATTAGGTGTAATTTTTAAGTATCCATGTCCTGCAGTATTTATAAATGTCATTGTATGGCCTTCTTTTTTTTATATATATAATTATATAAAAACCTAACTTAAAAGTAGATTAAAAGATAATTATAAAACTTTAATAATAGGTAAAGGTGGATTAAGGTTTAAAGAAAGAAATGTAATTTGTATAAGGATGTAATGTTAATGATATTTCATTTTTTATAGATAGGTTTGATTACTTTTAATCAAACCTATTAATTATGGAAGATAAAAAGTCTTCCATTTAAATTATGATTAATTAGTGTTAACCAACAAACACTCTTGCATCATCAAAGAAAGAAAGGTAAATTGAAGCAATTGCAATTGCTACTAATAAAAATCCTATAGTTTTATCCAAAATAAACTCCTTATTCTACTAATTTTCTATGTTTGTGATTATCAGGACTATTAAATTTAATACTATTTAAGTCTTGATTAATTTCATAGAATTTTGTTGCATTGTCAGATTGTACTTTAATTCCATAGTAGCTTAAACCACCAAGGATAGAAAGTAATAAAACAACAGCAACCAACATACCACTTATACCGTGAATGAAAGAGAATACACCTCTTTCATTGTCATTCATTTGTGTATTACCAGCCATATTATTCTCCTAATGTTCTTAAGTAATTAGCAACGCCTTTTACTTGTGTATTTGTTAATCTACCATCAAAACTTGGCATAGAACCAATTGAAGATTTTTTACCATCTTTAAGAACAGCAGCAACTAAACTATCGTCATAACTTCTGATATTTGGACCAACATGAGCAATACCATTTCCATCCATACCATGACAACCAGCACAAGCAGCATAAGCAGCAGGAGCCTCACCTTTAAATCCACCAGAAACAAATTTTGCAACTACTTCAACATCAGGACCAAAAGCCATACCAGCAGGCATTCCACCAGGGTAAGAAGATTTAAAATTATTTGAACCATTGTTGATAACTTCAATAACAGAGGCTTTAGAAATTCTTTTTGTTAAATCTTGTGCTTTACCTTCAATACCTTCAGCATCAACACCATGACAAGGTGCACATTGAACTAGATAAATAGATTGTCCCATAGAAGATAATTCTTCATTAGTAATGTTGTGCCATTTAGATTCAAATTTAGATTGATGTTCTAAAGTTTCTTCATTCCATTGACCAACTTGTGAAAATTGGTTTGTAGGGTATCCAATAAACATATACCATAAAGACCACACAAGTGTTCCAATGAAAGCAAGTCCCCAACCAGTAGGGATTTTATTTTTATATTCACCAATACCATCCCAATTTTCTTCTGATAATTCACCAGAAGCAGTGTCATTTTTAATTTGATTAACATATTTTAATGCAACAAATACAGTTATACCAATAATTGCAAAACCTGCAAGCATTGTAAGGTCATTGATATAATCTTCACCTAACTGAAAAGCATCACCTGCAACAAAGTAAGTACCAGCCATTAAAGCTATAATAAGTATAATACCACCTAAAATCATAGATTTCATATTATATTTCTCCTTTTTTAATATTATTAAATTCTCTTTTTTCCAAAGTGTTGGAATCAAAAGAATCATTGTGAACAATTAAAGAATATTTTTCAAAATCTCTTTCACCACTTTTTTGTCTCTTGTATAAAGAGTATGCATAGCTATAAAAAACTACACATACAAAAAAAAGTAAAGAAAATTTTGCATACCCTTGAAAAGTCATTAACAATTCATAATCCATTATAAATTCCTATTTTAAAGAATTTAAATAAGCAATTAAGGCAACTATTTCAGGAACAGTACCATTTGCAACAGCATTTTTCACTTCTTGATTTTTCATATCAGCAACAATTAATTTAGCTTCTTCTAAAGCTAAAACTTTGGCTTCTGACCATGAACCTAGTTTAGGCATACCCTCTTGATCATAAGGAACTGCAAAAACTTGCTTTTGTGTATTTGCATTTGCATAAGCAGTTGCAATATCAGCTTTATTTTCAAACATATGTGGATATGCAGGCATAACTGTACCAGGTACAACTGAAGCAGGATTCATCATATGATTTTCATGCCAATCAGTAGTTCTATAATTACCAACTCTCATTAAATCTGGACCAGTTCTTTTTGATCCCCATAAGAATGGTCTATCATAAGCATATTCACCAGATAATGAATACATACCATATCTATCTGTCTCAGACTTAAATGGTCTAATCATTTGTGAATGACAAGCATTACAAGAATCTTTAATATAAACTTGCCTTCCTGCTAACTCTAACATTGAGTATGGTTTAGTACCAACTACTGGTTGAGATTGTTTAGCAAAATCAGGAATTATTTCGATAATTCCTGCAAATGCAACTGTTAAAAATACTGCTACCGCAAAGAAAAACGGTCTTTGTTCTAACCAATGAAACATATTATTCCCCTTTCTCTTAAGCGCCCATAGGCGAAGTGTTTGTAGGTTCTTTATCTAGAACTCTACCACAAGTTGCTGTTTTGTACATATTGTAAGCAAACATTATGAAACCAACAAAGTACATTAACCCACCTATTGCTCTAATTGTATAATAAGGCTGAAGTACATTAACAGTATCAATAAACGAATAAACTAGTGAACCATATTCATCATATGCTCTCCACATCATACCTTGTGTGATACCAGCGATCCACATAGAGGTAAAGTAAAGTACAATGGCAACAGTTTGTAACCAAAATTGTGTTTCCATTAATGACTTAGAGTAAATTTCTCTTTTGTACATTCTTGGAGCCATATGGAATAGTGAAGCCATAATCATGAATACAACCCAACCAAGAACACCATCATGAACATGACCAGGAATCCAGTCAGTAAAATGTGCAATAGCATTAACAGATTTAATAGCTTGAATTGGACCTTCAATAGTTGATAACATATAGAAAGTTGAAGCCATAATTAAGAACTTAATTAATGGATTTGTTTGTAATTGTTGCCATTCACCTTTCATAGTCAATAACATATTAATAGCAGAACCCCATGAAGGTAAAATAAGAACAACAGACATAACAGAACCCATAGTTTGCATCCAATCAGGAACAGTAGAATATATTAAGTGATGACCACCAGCCCAAACATAAACAAATAATAAACCCCAGAAAGCTAAGATAGATAACTTATATGAGAATACATTTTGTCCAGATTCTTTTGGTAAAAAATAATAAATCATTGCAACAAGTGGAACAGTAAATACAAAGCCAACAGCATTATGTCCATACCACCATTCAACTAAAGCATCATTAGTACCTGCGTATGCAGAAATAGAATGCATGAAACTACTTGGAGCACCATCAGCAAATAACATTGTAGGAACTTCCATGTTGTTGAATAGATATAACATTGCAACTGCTAAGAATGCAGCAATGTAATACCAAATTGAGATATATAAAGTTCTTTCTCTTCTAATACCAATAATACCGAAAATTGAAATACCCCATAAAACCCACCATACAACTACCATTAAATCTAGTGGCCACTCTAATTCAGCATACTCTTTTGAAGTAGTAATACCTGAAAGTAAAGTTACAACTGCTAATAAAATTGTAATAAAGTATAATACGAAATGTAGCTTAGCTACACCCATTAAAAAAGGTGATTCTTTTAAAGAAACCTTTAAAACTCTTTGCGAAATATAATACCAAGTTGCGAAAATACCACTAAGGGCAAAACCAAAAGCCACACCATTTGTGTGTAAAGGTCTTAATCTGCCAAAAGTACCATATTCACCAGCTAAGTTATTTAATTCTGGGAATGCCATTTGGAAAGCAAGAATAACTCCAACCAACATACCAATAATTCCAAATAAAATAGTTGTGAAAGTAAACGCTTTTGCTATTGAGTAATCATACTCAATCATTGTATTGTTTTGCATCAATATCCTCCTATAATTTAAAAAAAATAAACAAATTTATCATTTGTTGTCCAAATTATATTCTAAAAAACTTAAAAGAAGATTTATTTAAAAAATTATAAACAAAAAAATATTAAACTTAAAAGAATAACAATTTGTTAATATAATTATAAAAAAAAGAAAAAAGAAAAAAGTAACAATTAGAAAGTATTCATGAAAATTATGAAAAAAAGTAAAATTATTTAAATATTCACACTTTATGGTGAGGTCTTTTAGATTTTATAATTAAAATTTAAAAATCATTAACACCTAAACTTTTTTTTGATGTTTGGTTTTCTTCTTTCTCTGTATCTAATTTGTATAGTACATCTAATATAGGTTTGATTACTTTTAATCAACCTTTTAATTATGTAATATATGTTTAATAAAAATAAATCTCTTAAAGTAAAAGATTCTGAATATAACCCAATTAGAGAAGAACTAGAGTATGAAATGGATAGAAAAATCAATATTTCTTTGTCTAATAATTGTGGACAACAAATAACTCTAACATATCAAGTTATTTAAAAGATTTATTATGAAAAAAGTTAAATCTAATTTAAATGGAAAGATTAAATACAAATTCTTTTAATTTTCCATGTTTTAAATTTATTTTTTTTTCGAATAGATTTAATGATTGAATTTATGTTTTTTTTGGTGGTATTATTACCACTTTTTTGATTTTTATTTATTTTCTTTATATTACCACTTTTTTGATTTTTATTTATTTTCTTTATATTTTGACTTTGTTTTTTTATTGTTATTAATTTTTTTTCATCAAAAGATAAATTATATACAAGGTCTGACATTTCAACTTTATTTTTTCTTTTATGTTCCAATAAACTTGAAGAAGCAGTTTTTATAAATTGTTTTTTGTTTACAACTATTCTTTTTGTTCTTCTAAATTGTTTTTTATAAAAACCTTGATCTTTTATTCTTATTTTAGACATGTCTGTTTTAGTAGTAATAGTAATAAATTGTCCATTAATTGAAGGTGCAGATTCAATAATTGCAAAAAAACCTTCTTGATTTACTTCCCATGTACTTTTTTTATTATCATTGATATCAGATAAAAACCTTACAAAATCTGGCATAGGATTATAGACACCAGAAATATTAATATTAATTAAACTTTCTTTTGTGGTATTAAGTGATAATGGAGACCATCCATGTATAGTTTCTTTCCAATCAAAAATTATTTTTTGTACCATAGTTTCTTTCCTTTGTTAAATTATATTTAAAGTAGTTGTTGTTTTATGTATATCTAATTTCCAATATGTAGTTCTTCTTTTAGAGATTTACATAACGGATCTTCAATTAAACAATAAACGGTGATTAAACCAAGTGCAATAGGTATTATAATTGCATTAAACGAATGAAGAATGAAAGAATTGGTTTCTATAAATAGGTAATTCCATAAAATTGTAGCCCCAAGAAAAGGACCTAATAAATTCTTCAAGATAAAGCCTTGTTATTATTTATAAAATCAATTAAGTCTTTCTTCCAAATAGAAGAAGAAGAAGAAAAAAAAGTAGAAGGTATATTAGTGTAAGAATAAGAATCTAATTCTTTTCTAACTAATATAGAAGAACATATAATGACAGGAATATCAATATTTCTATAATTAATTTGGTTTAGAACATTTATACCACCTTTAGTGTCTATACTACCATTATGAGTATTAGGTAATTGCATATCTTGAATTAATAAATCATATTGGTTAGTCATTAATTCTCTAATTGTATTATTTGTTTGTTTACTTCTATTAAAACTAATATCATCAAAATTATCATCTATAACTTTTTTTATTTTTTCGTATTTGGCATCAATATCTTCTGAAATTAATATCTTCATTTAAAATACCTTTTATTCTTTTTTTGATTGAATTATAGCATAAGTATACTTAAATATAGATTGTTTTTATAAATACTTAAGTAAAACAATCTTCTAACTAAACTACCACACACTAGAGTGTATAGGTTTTAATATATAAAAGTTAAACTTTCACTAACTTACACAATTAATATTTCATTGTGTTTAATAAATAACCTCATTATTAATATTAAAATAAATTAAATTGTATAATTTATTATTATTTTTATGAAGTTAGTAGTTGTTGGATAAGTTCTGGGTATGTTAATTTTTTAAGAGTATACGATTTACTTGATTCTTTATATTGAGAATCGATTTCACCTTTTTCCAAATCACTAATAGTATATTTTTTTGAGTATTTATTACAAATAATATCACCATTATAAAAGAAAACTTCTAGTAAGATACCAGATAATAATGTAATTAAAACTTGTTTTTCTTCTTGTAAAGTTCTAATGATTTTTGATTGTTCATTTTGATTGCAAATAACCTTACCAGATAAAAAAGTAAAGTTTTCTCTATTATCTGTATCTTCTAAAATAGAAATATTGTTATTATTATAAAATTTTTCAATATCTGATTGTTCTTGAGTTATATTCATTTTATCTTCTTTCTTTTTGTATATATAATTATACACAAAAATACATTAAATATAGATTAAGTAGATATTTTTAATTGTTTAGATTTTTCATATTAATTATCATTTTCGATAAAATTAAATTGAGAATCAAATAAAAGTGCTTCACTACTTTTACCAGTACTATATAAGTCACTAGACTTCTCTAATATATATTTTTTAATAATAGACTTTTTAATTTTAAAATCTTCTTCATTTTCAAATATAATTAAAAAGTTCTCTTCAATAGTTTCAACACTTGAATTTAAATCTAGTTTATATTCTTTCTCAGTGTAATATTTATTTATTTCTTCTAACATTTGATTTGGTTCTATATAAATAAGTTCTGTCATAACTTCATCATCACATAATGTATCAGATAAATCAACACTAATAGTAAAAAAATAATTTAAGTTAATTTCACCTGTTGTTTCTAATTTATAAGGACCATACCCCCCTTTTTCTATAGCTAAACCACCAAAATATCCAACTGTTCCTTCGGAAATATTTTTCTCAATAGTGGTAGGTGAGAGATAAGGTGAATCAATAGATATGTTTTTAAACATAAATTTATCATCTGATTCTAATATATCAGTAACTTCTTGAGGTAATACACAATTTTTTCCTTCAATGTTGATAAAACGAATTGAAGTGACTTCAACACCAAAATGACAAAGTACATCATTATATTCAGAGAATTCAACTTCAAAGCCATCATCTAATATAGAATCACCGTGTATATCTTCATCCATAGATATTTCTAAACAATTTTCTTGTTGAAGTTCAAATAATTTATCATATAAATCTATATCTTTCACTGTACCTAAATTGTATTCACCACCAATTCCAAATATTTCAATAAAATATTGTTTCATAAAAAAGCCTTTTTTTTTATATTATATAATAATTAAGATTAAAAGTATCAAAAATACCTATTTTTTAATAGGCATTTCTCTCATAACAGTACTAATAATAAAAGACATTAAAGAAGAAGTTCTTCCTTCATTTTTTAATAAATCATTAAAAATATCCCAAGTGTGAATTACAGCAAGTTTATTAGCAGTTCTACTTGATTCATCATCTGAATAACCTTTTTGTACTAAAACTGATTTTACTGCATTATATAAATCATTATAAACTGAATATGAAGAAAATTTCATAAAAGATCCTTTTATTTTATTATACAATAATAAAACTTATTTTATATTTAATTTATCTGCTCTAGGATAAATAAATACTGCTTTTCTTAAAACAAAAATTTCTTTTGGTTTTTCAATAGAATATGCTTTTAACATTACAGTTATAGGAGTACTTTTAGCACTACTTGAACTTAATTTTTGTGTAGTGGATAGTCTAATTACTTTTTTAGCAAGTTTTCCCTTACTTAATTTAAATGGTGTAAATCTTTTAATATCAATTTTACCAGCATATTCCCCTACAACTTCAAGATTATATGTATACGTATTTTTTTGAGTATTTTGGAATAAAAGGACAAAATTGTTAACTACTCTTTTTCCATCGTCTTTAATTTTATACAATTGAGTTGTTTTATTTACATTAAGTAACATATACTCTTTTGTGCCACCCATAATAATTAACATAGAGAAAATAAGAAATAAAACAATACCATACATATAGGTTTTTTTTCTAAAAAAATTAGTTTTTGTATCATTTTTTATTTCATTTGTACTTGCCCATTGAACTAAACTATCTTTACCTTGTTTTCCCATTACAGTAGTACAAGCATCTACACATTCAAGACAATTGATACACTCAAGTTGCATACCTTTTCTAATATCAATACCTGTAGGACATACAGTAACACAAGATTGACAAACAACACAATCTAAACCATCAGGAACATCTGTATATTTAAAAATAACCTGTTCACTATCTTCATAAATTTGACCACCTCTTTTTTCACTATAAATGGCTTGAATGGTGTCATCATCATAAAGTACTGATTGAACTCTTGAATAAGGACAAATATAAATACAAAAATCTTCTTTTAGCCATACAACATCATAAACTAAAAATACAGAAATACTCAAAAGCATACCTAATAAAATAGTATGATCCATAGGATTTTCCATATATGTAAAGAAATCAGCAGGTGGTACAAAATACCACATGAAATCAGCAGCAGCTAATAATGAAAGTGAGGTCCAAATTAAAATAGCAATAATTCTTTTAAAAACATTTTTAGGTTTAGACCAATCAGGTTCCTTTTGTTTATTTTTAATTTTTCTTAAACTAAGTAGTTTAGTTTCAATTAAATCACGATAAATAACTCTAAATATTGTTTGTGGACAAGCCCAACCACACCAAGCTCTTCCACCTACAGCAGTAACAGCAAAAATACCAATAAATAATAACATTAATAAAAATGGCATCATATATAATTCTTGCATATCAAACGCAGTACCTAAAAGGTGTAATTGTTTTTTATCAAAAGATAGTAGAAAAATTTGATTTCCGCCAATTTGGATAAAAGGTGTAATAAGTGCAACAACAGTGGCAACTATATATATCCAGTATCTTTTAATTCTATAATTCATTTGTTTTCCTTTTTTCAAATATAAGTTTTAATTTTAATTATTATAACTTTACATTATTATATTTAAATACTATTATAATCAAAAAAAGATTTTTTAAGCATAATTAATAAAAAATGACAAAAAAAAAGATTTTTTAAAAAATACACCATTTTTTTAACATATTTTTAAAGTGTGTTGTGGTTTAATTCATATATTTTCATTATTTCTTCTTCAAAATTATTATCAAGAATTGTTTTTTTTATTAAGTTTTCTACCAATTTAAAAGGTTGTTCTAATTTATATACATCTTTTAAAAAAGTTTTAGTTTTGATTTTCTTTGCTGTCTCAGTATCAGGGATATATATATGAGAAATATAGTTATTTCGATCTAAAATTTTATGTACAAAAGTTTTTCCAGATAATTGATTACATATATTTGTAATATGATCTTTAACAAATTGTTTTTCAAATTTATACAGTTTGAGATTTAGTTTATCTAATTCTTCTTCTCGACCATTTGCTCTTGTTTCAATATTCCATTCAAAATATTTTGTATCAGAAACATTTGAAAATTCTTTACCAGGTGCATGTGTAATTACTGAAGGAATTAAGTCTTCAACTTTTTTTCTTACTATTTCACTAATTTCATCAAAAAAATAAGATTCTATTGAATCAATGCTACCATAAACTAATTTTTTATCATCAACCCATCTACACCAAGAACCCCAAGAATAGAATTTTGTATATTCTTCACCGTAAATTGAATTTTGATTGTCAATTATTTCATTAGTCAAAGTATTAACTTGTTTAGTGTAATCTTCTGTTCCTTCTTTTAAATCAGGATAATCTTTTTTCATTTGATATTGAATAGCATTAATTGAATCTATTTTGAAATGTTTTTTTTGAAATTCCCAATTCTTTTTTGTATATTCAAAAAGATTGTCTTTTTTATAAAAATCTTTATTTTTTTCACCAAGTTCTGTAATTTTGAAATAAAAAGAATCTTTATTTTTACCAGATTTAATAATTTTTTTCAAATTAATTGAATCTTGTTCTTTGTCTTTAATTTTATAATTCATAAATTTAAATACAATTTGATTAGTACTCTTTTTATCAGTACCAATTTTTTTCTCATTTTTCTTTAGTTTTTTATCTAATCTTTTAAGATTTTTTCTTAAAAATCTAACTTCTTTCTTTGAAAATTTTTGATTTAACATAATAACCCCTTTTATATAATGTTTTAAACTTTATATATTATATATAATAATTATTAAAATATCCTTAAAGATAAAATTAAGCAATTGTTTTTTTATTCCTTTTGATTAAAAAATCCATATGTTCTGGCATAGGAATACCTATGGAAATATAATCCATTTTTTGATCAAATGACAATTCTTGATTAAATAGTTCTTGAATAATTTTTTTTGGTATTTTTTCTCCATTAAATAAATTTCTCTCTATTTTTTGATTTAGTAGAAGTTTTTTAGAATCAAAAAAAGTTTCTTTTTTTGATTTTTTAAAGAAAACATTAACATTTGTATTGTCATCAGAAATAACTTTAGAATTGAAACCTTTTAAATTACTTAAATATTCATCTTTATACAAGAATTCTTCTTTTCTATTATAAAAATTAGAAGATTTTAATAATTCTTCTTCTTGGTTTGCTTCAATCATTAAATAAACAGATAAAACTTGATCTAAAATAGGACTTCCAGGAAAGGTTACACATAGATTTGATAAGAAGTTATTATCTTTACTATATAGTTCTAAACTATATTGGATAGAATTATTATTAATATTTTTGGTAGCTTCTAACAGACAATTATGTAATTTTTTTAATTTATAATTATATAAATTACCTTCTAATTTAAAGCCATCACCACTAATAAAACTTTTAGATTTTGAAACCCCTAAAAACTTATTTAAAACATCAAGAGATTTATTAAATATTCTTTTGACTTTCTTATCTTCTTTTTTACTTGTTTTAGAAACAATTGACTGAGATTCTATTATATTTAATGGTTCCATATTAAAAATAATATCAGAATCTACTTTTCTATGGGTTTCATAAAACCATCTCATTGATTCTTCAAATGTATGTTTTATATTTGAAGTAAATAAATTGTATTTTACAATATATTTGTTTAAGTAGTTAATAATAAAGTTATCAAATAAAAGTTCATGATTCTTAATTAAAAATATTTCTTTAATTGAATTTGATTTAATAATAAGTTCTTTCTGTTCTTCTAATTCATCATCAACACTTAAAAAAACAAAAGAAGATTCTTCTTCATTCTTACCTAAATAATGATTTTTTAATATATTAACTAAATGTAATTTAATTTCTTTTAATTGAAAAGAAGATTCAGTGATAAAGTAATAGGCTAAAAAAGATTTTTCAATATCTGAAGATTCTTCTTTATACCATTTTTGGAAGTTAATTTCAATGTCTCTATAGATATTTCCATTATCATGAATATAATCAACATCTAAGTTCATTAGTTCTATTGCAATTGGAACTTCAGGTGTTAATTGTAATTCTTCATACATTGACTGAAAAATATAAGAAGTATCTGAAGACATTTTCATTATAATTATCCTGCTATTGGTGGTTTGGTTGCAACTAAAGTTGTATTTTCTTTAAAAGTATCATTGTTTACGATATTTTCTTTATTTAATGTTGATTTAACTTGATATTCTGAATCGCTAGAGCCAGAACCTATTGTTGCTTCTTTTGATTTTTTTAAAAAAATATCTAAATCTTCATCTTTAACAATAATTTCTTTTTTATTGATTAATTTACCAAAATTATTTTTATTTAATTTTTTTTTATTTTTAATTAAACCTAAAAATTTACTTTCAACTACAAAAAAGACATAACCTTCATTCATTTTTTTTAAAATTACATTTTTCATATCTTCGTGATCTTCTTTTCCCCAAGCAACATTTAAATCCCCGTGTCCATTTAAAAACATACAATTGTGTTCTAGTTTGTGTTTCATGATATTTCCTTTTTTTATTATCTTAATAATACAATAAATTACCTTAAGTGTAAATTAGAAAATGGAAAATGAACATAAAAATTAAATATTTTTATTGTTAATTAATTTGATTAAAAATTTGTAATATCTTTAAATAAATACCATTTTTATTTTTTATAATAGTATTAAATATAGCAATAAATAGGAAATGAGAATGAAAATAGAAAATACTACTATAGAACAGATAGATAAAATAAATCAAAGATTACAAGAATTAAAGGAACAAGAAGATCCAGAATTTGCAACAATAACTTTTGATACAGAAACAACAGGTTTTATTAATTTAAGAAATGGTAAAAATCAATCAAGGATGACTGAATTTGGTGCAGTTATTACAGTTAATGGGAAACCGTTAACAGATAAGGAAGGTAACGATATTTCACAAATACAAATTTATTTTAACCCTTGGCTGGAAAATAAAAAATTAAAACAAAGTTTTCAAGCATATGAAGTACATGGGATTGATGAAGATTTCTTAAATGGTGTTAAATCTTTAGGTGGTAACACTAAAATATATTTAGATAATCCAGCTTTAACTATTGAGACATACTTGGATTCTCTTTCAGATTTATTGTCACAAAATATAGTTAAAACTCACAATGGTCAAACTTTTGATTTACCTTTTTTCAATCATGAATTAAAAAGATATAATCTTCCTATGTTAGGGAAAATTGCTATTAATCTTGATACACAAAGAATATTTCAAAAAGAATTAAAAGATATAAAAGAGAAATATCCTGAGTTAATAGAATCTATTGGTTGGGTTGAATCATTTAAACTTACAGTTGATAATGAACCTAATAAAGGTTTGATACCTTTTATTGAAAAAGTATCTGGTGAAAAATGTGATATTGAAAGAAATCTTCATGGAGCATTACTTGATTCATTGATTTTAGAATGGGCAGCTTCAAGAATGTTTGAATTAAAACATCCAGAAACAAAAGAATACTTATTTCCAGAGTTTAGAAAACAATATAATTCAATTAAACAAGTATTAGCAAAATCTAAAAGAAAAGAAGTAACAGAAGAAAAAAATGAAAATAATAATGAAACAGATGTTTTTGTTAAATTTTATTCAAATAAAACAACTCCTTATGCACAAGACCCTTATTTACAAGGTTCAGTTGATATTGAAAAAATGTTTGAAAAAGCTTCAGAGTTAGGATATAAAGAAATAACTATTATGGATCACCAAAGACCAAATCAAAATCCTTTATCAAGAGATATAGCAAAAGGTTATGAAAATATAAAAATCAATTATGGTACAACTGTTTATTTAAATGTAAATGGTGAAAATATTTTAATTGATTTAGTTTCAAGAAATGGTCAAGAATATGGTGAAATGATGGATTTAATTACAAAAGCTTCTAAAAACAACTTTGAAAAACCATATTTAACATTAGAAGATTTAGAAAATAAAAAGATATTAAAAAGTGTTACACATGTAAATAACAATTTAAATGATTTAGAAGTATTAAAAAGTAAAGGTTTTAAATTTGATATTTCTAATAATGAAGATTTTAATTTTTATAAAAGTCAAAATTTGGCTGGAACAGACTTAATAAAAAAATCAGAAGTTTTATATGTAGAAAAAAAAGATAAAGTTAAACAAGAAATGAGAATAAAGTCACAAATAAATAAAGAAGGTGTTTTGAATGAAAATATTGAAGATAAAATAAAAAATAAATATTTATTATCTCCTTCAAATGTTAATAATAATTTTTCTGAAATTAATGAAGATACATATAAAATTGAAACTAATTTTATTTTACCTGAACATAGAGATATATTTCCTGATTATTATGTTGAGTCACAATATCAAAATGCATTTGAAGAATTTGTTGATAAATCAAATAAAGGTTTAGAATTAAGGTTTATAGAAGATTCTATCACGGACAAATCAGAACAAAAAAAATATAAAGAAAGGTTAAAAGAAGAACAAGAAATCATTAAAGAAATGTTAATTAATTCAGTTAAAAATAAAGAAGAAGGTAGAACTTTTGATGTTATTAAATTTGATGAATATTTATTAGGTATGGCAAATAAGATTGATTCAGTTAAAAATATTACAAATATTTTAGTTGATAAATATAATACAAAAAATAAAATGTTAGTAGGAAATGCAAGGGGTTCTGCAGCAGGTTCTTTGGCAGCATATAGTATGAAAATTATTGAAGTTGA
>Ga0233436_1001277_pt1 | contig 21827 bp, 23 predicted proteins | sample SI_122_August201_2_FD_182723 | JGI IMG/M metagenome (GOLD analysis project Ga0233436, IMG submission 182723) | Seawater microbial communities from Saanich Inlet, British Columbia, Canada - SI_122_August2016_150_MG | ecosystem: Environmental > Aquatic > Marine > Inlet | place: Canada: British... | reverse complement strand
TGATTTTTGAGATCGAAGGGAAAGAGGTTGATATTAACTATTTGGACGAACATAAGGGTTCAAGTCACTATGGTAATACACCCTATAGGTATACACCAAAGACGTCAATGAAAATAATACCAACTGAATTTGTTGACTTAGGGCAAGGTTTATTAGATATTGTTGAAGAAATTCATAACAGTTCGTAGACTGGTTATGAATTTAGACAAGTTTGAGTTGATATTTTGGGACTTTGATGGTGTTATTAAAGAATCAGTCCCAGTTAAAACAGATGCCTTTGTAGAATTGTTTCAGCCTTATGGCAAAGATGTTTGCAATAAGGTCAAGCAACATCATATTGAGAATGGAGGCATGTCAAGATTTAATAAGATTCCTTTATACCTAGAATGGTCTAATATAGCCCCAACAAACGAAAGGGTTGACGATATGTGCGCTAAATTTAGTGGGATTGTAAAAAACAAAGTGATAAATTCTGCATGGGTTCCTGGAGTTGAGAGATTTCTTCGCAGTAATAAGGGGGGGTGTATATTTATAATGGTTTCAGCTACACCTCAAGATGAGCTGAAAGACATATGTAAGTCACTCAAGTTGGATAAATTTTTTTCTAAATTTTACGGGTCTCCCACTACTAAATCTAGCTCGATAAAGATGAGTATGCAAGATTATGGCGTTTCACCTGAAGTATGTTTAATGATTGGCGATGCACAGGCTGATATTGATGCCGCAAAAGAAAACAATATTAGTTTTATTTTTCGTAGACACCAGTGCAATCAAAAATTGATCGTTGACTCAAGTATTGAAATAATCGAAGATTTCACATAAAAGTGATTGGCTGAATAATGAAGTTAATTATTGTAGAATCTCTCAATAGCTTTTCTAAATTTAATAGTGTTTTATCCGATTCTACTGAGGTGTTGGCGCTTAATCAAAAATCAATGATTGAACTGGATAGACATAATATAAAGTATCGAACAATTGAAGAGCTATACAATTGGAATGATTATTATAAGGATGTCTGCATTTATTATGATAAAGTTAATAATCTGCTTGCTAAACTGGATGGCATGGTTAAAGGTATATCGAATTTTCCATATTCTTATAGTGGAAATGAGCATTGCTTTTCAACTTGGTTTACAGACTTATTATATTTGGAAAAAATTATTACTAACATACAAAAAAAATATTCGAAGATATATTTTTTTTCCACGACCAAACCGGAAAAGCTGTCGAGTAAACATTTGAATATTTATGAGTTAGTTTCACATAAGTCTAACGGCCTTTCGTATGTTTCACTTCCTTCGGAAAAAACTGAAAGCAAAGTGCTCCAGTTGCTTTTTAATGTTGCTAGTATTATTTTTGTAGAGGATTCATTTGAAAAATATAAGGATATTGAGTTTGTGCATAAAATCAGATATTTGATTAATAGGTGCTCAAGATATTTAAAAAAAAGAATCCCAAAGATTAAAATCTCCAAAGCTGACAAAGTTGAAAAGAATGCGTACCTTGTTCAAGGAGCATTTGAAATGGTATATTTGAAAAAATATTTACCCAGGTTTAAGTATACAAATCCAACTATAAATTTAAGAAAGGATATTGAGATAGAAAATCCTGACAGCGTGAAAGGAATTGATATCACATACGTTGTAAAAGAATTTTCAGATAAAAATCTACCATTGCTAGGCGCTTACTTTGGCTCTGTGATGAATTCATATCATCTTGAAGTTGTTGGTAGGATAAAATCTTTTAAAAATCATTTTACAAACAGTATTAAAGAAGATAAACCTGTTGTATTACTATACGATATTGGTATTGTGGATGTATTTGACTCTGTTTGTTGCCATGTTGCAAATAGCTACAATATTCCAGTAGTTCTGTTACAGCATGGCGGCCACTCTATGTTTAGTTTTAATCCATATCAAAAAAGCTTAGAGTTTGATCAGAGGATATTAAAAACTTTAATAACTCAATCCAAAGAAGAGGCGTTAAAGATCCAAAATAATAAAACAAAAGCGATGTACATGGGGTCTGTACAGCAGTATGAAGAAAGCAAAGTTATTAACACCCCTCCTGCCAAGGATGTTTTATTCTGTGTTGGTCCAGATGTCAATCTATCGTTTAGATTTTTATTAAATTATTATAGTATCAATAAAAAACATCAGCAATCACTTGATATAGTTTCCGCACTAAAAGACACCTTATTATCTGCCGATGTAAAATTACATCCGAGTGGCGAAAAGGATAGTTACAAGTGCTTCCTGAAAATTATTAAAAGCACAAAATCATTAAAGGTAAGCGTAATAAAAGGAGAGTTTGTTGAGGAAATTTCAAGACAATATAAATTGATTATCTTGGATTTTCTTCAATCTGCTATTGTCAAACACATTATGCTGATAAACGTTCCTATTATTATTTATGATTATAATTTTCTTGATTTAAGAGTTGAGGAGGGTGTCAAGTCTGATTTGCATGAGAGATGCTATATTGCAAAAAATAAAGATGAGTTGAAAGTATATTTACAGATGTACAAAGCAGGAAGGTTACCGTCAAAATTAACATCAGACTTTATTGATAAATATTTATTTCCAGTAAATAAAGAAAATCCTGGAAAAAATATAGCGAAATATATTAGTAATTTAACATTATAAGGAGTAATTGTGACCAAAGAAATAGTTGGCCTAGTGCCTGTAAAGGGCTCTTCTGAAAGAGTTCCGATGAAAAATTTGAGAAAATTTGGAGATTCATCTTTATTTGAGTTAAAGCTTTCTCAGCTATCTAACGCAAAAGGGTTTGATAAAATAATCATATCCTCTGAAGAAGATATGATTTTATCAATTGCAAAAAAAAAGGGCTTTGACATTCATGAGCGTGACCCTAAATACTCAACAAGTGACGTTCCAATGAGTGACGTTTATTCTTATATAGCATCTGAAATAGAAGGAGAGAATATTGCATGGATTAATGTTACTAATCCATTGGCAGACTCAAATTGTTATACAAAAGCTATTGAGATATACAAGCAAATGGGTGATGAATATAATTGCTTACTAAGTGTATCTGAAGTTCAGGATTATCTGTTTCATAAAGGGTATCCGGTAAATTTTAAGCCAAATCCTTGGCCAAAGTCTCAAAACTTAACAGGTGTTTTAGAGATGACATTTGTTATTAATATATTAAAAAGACAGGATATGGTCGAATGGGGTTCATGTGTTGGTGGCTCCCCTTATTTCTATAATTTAAGTAAGACTGAGTCGTGGGATATTGACTTTCAGGAAGATTTTGATTTTTGTGAAATGATGTATAATAAAAAAAATTCAAAAGGTTTGGGCGACAATGAAAAGTGATATTGATTTATTAAGCTATACTCATGATAGGAGTGCTCATTACAAAGATACGGCAGATGAAATTTATAATTTAATTAACAATTATACAGACCAGGAAGACCTTTTAGTTTTATACAATTATTTTGAGCAAACATATGGACTGCCTCAGCGCGTAGTTAGGCAAAAGATTAGGCAACATCTTGGGCGGTCATATTTATTTAAAAGCAAACAATTTAAGTCAAGATTACATATAAAAAATATCCCAAGATATATTTTTCTATATAGCGCTCTAATTTATGCTTTATTTTTTACAAAAAAAAATAAAATTGAAAATTACACACTAATAATTGATAATATAGAATCGCCACATGAGCTGTTAAGATTTGAAAAATTATTAAATTTAGTTGGCGCTAATAAGGTTTTATGTATAACCAAAAATATTGATATATCTGAAGACTTTCCAGACTATAACTTTGTTAATACTAAGTTGTTTCGAAATTTTAAGCTAAAGGATTTATTGGGAGTTATATCCAGTGAGATTTTTACCGGAATTTGGGCTGTTTTAAGAGTGTCTATAAAGACAAGAGTAAACCTATTTCCTATTGCATTGCAAATTATTCATAGTTATTTGAATTTTAAATCAATATTTGAATCTAACAAAGCCCAATACATGATACAAGAGAGGCATTATGATACCAATTCTATTAAGAACTATTTATTTAAACAGTTGGGAGGGGTGGCCTCAACCACTATTCAAAAAAATATTTTTCAAAACGATCCCATTAATTATTATATGGATATTGATATACTATTTTCCTTAGGAAAGTCTGGATATGAAGATATGTTGCACTATGGAGGGTGCGTAAGTAGTGTTAAACCAGTAGGGTCAATGTTTATGGAGTATTATTGGTTTGATAAAAAACCATCCATTAAGAAAAAGTACGATATAGCAATACTTGGTATAAATACCTCAAATGAATACGATAGGCTTGATTCTTATACTGATTTTATGGATGATTATTATTCACTATCTAGATGGGCGGCTAAGTTAAGCCTAGAAAGACCGGGTTTTAAAATAGTATTGGTGCATCATGCGAGTGCAGGGGAGGATTTTATTGAGAGTGATATTTTAAAAGGTTCAAATGTAGAGGTATTGAACAAAAATATTGATAGCTATAAAACAGCATTTTCTTCAAAGTGTGCTATTACTTACGGATCGACAATGGGATATGAATTAAATGCACATCATCTAGACACATTCTTTGTTGATCCTGGATACAGGTGCTCATTTTTGCCTATACTAGGAGATGGTGCAATTGACAAGATGAGGATTAAATCCTATGAAGAATTCTGCCTTGTAATGGATGAGGTTGTTTGCAAGGATGCCAAATTTGTTTCCAATACGGAAACTGATGCATGGTGCATGGAAAGTTCGGAGGTTGCAAGAAAAATATGTAATTTGATAATTCGTAAAGGTGATTAAATTATGGTAAATAAAATAAAGTTAGACTTGTTCAAGTTAAAATCCAAAAAAGAATTAAAAGGTGTGTATAAATTTTTTAAAAAAAACACAGAAAAATGGTTTAACAGATCTCAAGAGCCAAAGAATAAATATTTTTTTATTAGAAGTTGTCCATTATGTGATGCTAATTCTAGTCAGGAAATATTTAAGATAGATGGATTTTCTTATCATAAGTGTTTATCTTGCGAGTCTTTATACACTAAGCCACACTTACATGATGGAGTTTTAGATTCTTTGTATAGTGATGGAACGTATCAGGTTTATCAAGATAACCTTGTAAAAACAAGTATGAAAGTGAGAAAAGGTGTTCTTGAAGAAAGAAAATACTCTCAAATCAATACACTCTTGGATAAAAAAAATCCTGCGTTGCTAGATGTTGGATGCGGAGGGGCAACATTTTTGGATGTGTGTAAACAAAATGGTTGGAGTGTTGAAGGGGTGGATCCATCACCATCATCACACCATTCAGCGTTAGAAAATTATAGAATTAACGTACATCATGGAGATTTTGGCCAAGTAGAATTTAACAAAAGTTTTGATGTTATAACATTGTGGGGTGTGTTGGAGCATATGTCAGATCCAATTGCTACAATAAAAAAAGCTGAAAGCCTATTAAATAAGGGTGGAATAATTGCCTTTGAAGTTCCTTCTGCAGACTGTTTCCTTAGTGAGTATTTAAAAAAATACAATTTTCCTCCAACAAGGTATATAGAAAGTGGTCGTCACAACATCTTTTTTTCAAAAAAAATTATTAGAAAGATTTCTAAAAAGTTTAATTTAGAAGTAGAATTTATAGAATCAAATGGACTCGATATTCAAACCATACTACTTGAGGAATTTGATATCAAAACTACAGAAAAAATTGTAAATATTCAAGATATTTTGAACGATTTGTTGTTGGGCGATCATTATAGAGTGTTTTTAAGAAAAACAGGTTTAAAATAATGATTGTTGATACACTAGATAGTATAAATTCATACAAAGAATTATCCAATGATATATATGCTGGACTTGTATTTCTTAAGAATGTAGATTCTGATATAGAGCTAGGGGTTTATACTATCAACAATCGTGTAAAGGCGATTGTTGAAGAATATAAAACGGTATGTAGAAAAATTTTTGAATTTGAATCACATAAACATGTTATTGATATTCAATATCCTGTTATTGGTACTGAACGGGTTTTTTGGTCTCCTATAGCTGATATGGATATCAAGATTCCTTATGACAAAGAAAGGGATCGCACTATTCTTATTAATCCACATACACAATCAACACACGTAGATATAGGCAATAGAGTATTTGCTATTATGTTTGAAAATGATGGTCATTCTCCCCAACATTGCGCGGAGCCCCCCCGGGCAATTAAGAAAATAACAATTAAGGTGTCAATAGACTGACTGCTTGTCATTCTAATTTTATTTATGGGAATTAATAGAAGGATATTTATACTTTCAGGGTTGCTTTCAGTGTCAGGATTCCATTATTGGAACACACACAAAGCTGATGACATTGAATCATTTTTCTCTAATTATGAAAGTGTTATTCCTATAGAAGACCTATTAAATACCGGCAATCAGATTTCTTTATTTGAAGAAAAGTTACTTTCAATGCTGGCCAGTATAGGTGTGACCAAGACCATTTCTGTTATTAATCAGATGATTAAGGATGAATATGAAACAGAAAAAATTCAGTTAATGAATGGTTGGATCGTTTCAGAAACAGAGTCTATGCTGTTAACACTTAGAAAGAAGTATGTTTAAAGACCTAAAAGATATTTCTCCTGAATCAACTTCAACATATGACATATGTATTGTTGGCACTGGACCTGCAGGTATTAGTGTGGCCAAACAATTGCTGGGTGAAGGATATAGTATTGTGATGCTTGAATCAGGTGGCGAGCTTCCAGAGCCTAAATATCAGCAATTAAATAAAGGAGAGAATTCTGGACCAAGCTTCTTATCGCTTGACGCATCTAGAATGAGATGTTTTGGTGGCGCCAGTAAATTATGGGCAGGTTATTGCAGTCCGTTTAAGAGTGACGAATTTGATAAAAAATCTTTTATTCCTTTAAGTGGTTGGCCGATTTCCTTTGGCGATTTAAAACAATATTACAAACAAGCCGCAAAGATGCTTGGGTTATCTTATAAAAAATTTTATAGTAAAGATTATTTTCAAGATACTTTTGAAGGAATGAAGTTTAAAAAATTTAATAGGCCCGACTCACTTCTATCGGGTAATGTTTTTCAAGTTTCCAATGTGGTAGATAGAGATTTTGGCAATAAGTATAAAATAGATTTTAAGTCTTCTATCAATACTGATGTTATTTTTCATTCAACTGTTACTGAATTAAATTTAAGCAATACTAGGAAGGGTGTTCACAGTGTTTCTGTATCCGATTTGGATGGTAATAAAGCCATTATTAAGGCAAAGATATTTGTTTTAGCTTGTGGAGCTCTAGAAAACCCTCGCATACTATTGACATCAAATAAATATCATAAAAATGGAATAGGAAATGACACTGGTTTTGTTGGCTCTTGTTTTATGAGTCATCCTGGTGTGGCGAATGTAAGTGAAATTTATAAACCTTCATGGGAAGAGTGTACAGATAAAGATAAAGATAAATATAATAACGATTATATTGTTCAATTCGAGATGTCAACACAAGAGAGGAAAAAGTCAAAAGTTTTGAGACATATACTTTCTATATCGGAAGGTCAGGGCCTAGTTAACTCTTTAACCTGTATGCTATCGAATAGATCATCAAGCAAGATCAATTTGAATGTTGCACTAGAGCAGCCTCCTAGATTGTCTAATAACATAACATTGCATGAGTCCAAAGATAGTTTGGGAGTTTCAAAAATAAATATGCATTGGAATAATATTAGTAAAATTGAAAGACAGACAGTTGTTAAATCAGTTAAAACTATGGCGAGAGAGTTAGGAGTGTTAGGTGCAGAAAGAATTAGGTTTAAAAATGATCTATTAACTGGAGAGTCGTTTAAAATAAATGACCCAGTCAATCATCATATTGGAACTACTAGAATGTCAGATAGCCCCGAAACTGGTGTAGTTGACAAAAATTGCAAGGTTTTTGGAGTGTCAAATTTGTATATAGCAGGTAGTTCTGTGTTTTCAACCTCGTCAGTTGTTAATCCAACGTACACAATTATTGCAATGTCTTTAAGGTTGGGTAACTACCTCAAAAGCAATATTTTATATTAACTAAGGGTGGGGCTTGTGAAAGAGATAATTTTTATTTTTGATTTGGATGGAACTATTACAACACAAGAAACATTGCCAATCATATCTAATCACTTTGATGTGGGTGATACAATTTCCGACTTAACTAGGCAAACTATAGATGGAAATGTCCCATTTGTTGAAAGCTTTATAAAAAGAGTAAACATTTTAGGGGGACTCCCAGTCTCAGAGATAAATGAATTGTTGTTCAATGTGCCATTATCAAAAGGAATACTCGATTTCATACAGAGTCATAAGGAATCTTGTATTGTTGCAACTGGAAATTTCAAAGGCTGGGTAGAAAAACTTTGTGAAGATATTGGGTGTCAATACTTTGCTTCTGAAGGTGTTGTAAAAAATAATAAGATTGCTAAATTGACGTACATTTTAAAAAAGGAAGATATTGTTAGGCGATTTCAGGATTTGGGAAAAAGTGTTGTCTTTGTTGGTGATGGTAATAATGACGCCACTGCAATGCAAGCTGCTGACATTTCAATTGCCTGCGGTATTGTTCATGAGCCAGCAAAAAGCGTTTTAACTGTTGCAGATTATTCTATTTATGATGCGGGTGCGTTGGTAAGGTTACTAGGTCAAATTTATGCAAAGAAGGATGGGAAGTCTGTCATTATAAGTTGTGCTGGCATTGGCTCCCGTTTAGGTTTGGAATTAACTAAAGCATTAATACAGATAGAAGGTCAACCATTGATTCATTATCAGATTGATGCTTTTGAAAATGTTGAGGATGTTAGGGTGGTGGTTGGATATCAAGCAAAAGAGGTAATAGCTGCCACTCTACAAAAAAGAAAAGATATAATTTTTGTTTATAATCATGATTACTTTCATACCAAGACAGGGGCGAGTTTCTATTTAGGGGCTAGACATGGGAATAAATATGCGATTGCTTGGGATGGAGATTTGTTGGTTCATCCATCAGATGTAAAAAGGTGCTTAGAATATGATGGCGAGTATGTTGGATGCAGTGATGTTGTGAGTGATGAGCCGGTATTCGTTAAGTTAAATTCTGATGGAAACGTTGTGTATTTTTCAAGAGATAATGGAGATTATGAATGGGTTGGTCCGGCTTGTCTTGAAAGGGAAAAAGTTAAATTTGTTTCAAACAATGTGTTTAATCAATTTGAAAGTTATTTACCATTGCCAATGATAAAAACCAATGCAAGAGATGTTGATACATATGATGACTATTTGAGAGCAATAGAGTTTGTTAAGGGGTGGGATGTCGAATAATGATCTGGTGTTTGGTGTTATAGGTGGTGCTGGTGTTGCTGCTACTAATAAATTTAATGAATTATTGGAGGAAAGGGTTACCAGTGCAAACGCATCAAGAGACAGTCATCACCCTGTAGTGATATCATATCAAGCCACTCAGGTGCCTTCAAGAAGCATGTTTTTAGAAAAAAAAGGCAAAAGTTTTATTCCTGGATATATTGATATTTCCGAAAAATTAGAAAAATCTGGCTCAACAGTGTTGTGCATGACTTGTAATACTGCACATTATGCGATTAACGAAATTCAGTCTGCTGTAAACTTACCATTTATTAACTTGATTAGGGAGGTGGTAAAAACTGTAAAAAAAGACAAATATGCCACTGTTGGTATCATGGCCTCCAATGGCTCGGTTCAGTTAAAGATTTACGATAAGTATTTTCAAAAAGAATACCCAAAAGTGAAAATAATTTACCCGAGTCCTGAAATACAAAAAGAATTAACCAAAGGAATTGTTAATATAAAAAACAAAAATAGATTTAAAGAGTTGACAGACCCAGAAAGACCTAATTTTATTTTTAAAAGGGTTTGTACCCATCTTCAAGAAAGTGGAGCAGATGTTGTGATTTCTGGATGTACTGATATAAGGGTGGATTTTTCAGGTAAAGACTGTAAAGTTAGGGTTGTAGACTCGTTAGAGGTGTTGGTTGAAGTTATTTTTAATATGCATAAGAGGAGTTTAAATACTATATGAGTAAAAATACACAAAGCATTGAATTTTATCAAACTCTTGCTGAAAATATAGATGACGCACAAGTGATTAAATTTTCAAATGACAATACACATTATGATATTGATTTTATTAGGAAATTTTCAGATAAAAAAGAGTCGTTGTTAGATCTTGGAAGTGGCACAGGTTTAATTGTAAATGATTTAACTGATGATTTTAAGGATATTACTGCAGTAGAGTTATTTAAAGAATTTTCTAATTATATTAATGGTGATAATATATCAATTTGCAATGAAAATCTAATAGATTTTTTGCTCAATGGTAGCTTTGGAATGGTGACAATGTTTGGCACTGCACATTATTTTGACGAGAAAGAAAGTCTGAAGATATATCAAAATGTATTTTCTATGTTAAAAAACAATGGTATTTTTATTTTGAAGAATCAATTTGGAATTAAGAAAACAAAGACAGTTACTAGTTCAAAAGATTTAGGGGACAAGTATTTTGCTCAATATCGATTTTTATACCATGAAATAGAAAGACTTAAAAATATAGGCTTTAAGGATGTACTTGTTCATGATATATATCCATCAGAAGCAAATAGATGGAGTGATACACATTTTTACGCATTAGTTTGCAAAAAAAATAAAGCATGAATTTCATTAAAAGAATATTAAGACTTATAAAATATAAAATTATATTTTATATTTATTCCCCCCTATCTAGAGCAAAGGCTAAATACCTACATGAGAATGGTGTGAAGGTGTTGGGCGATATTTCAACTCTTTTCAAGCATGAAAAAATCCATCATTGGATTGATGGAGGTACACTTTTGGGTATTGTTAGAGATAAAAAGTTGATCGATAGTGACATTGACATTGATATTGGCGTTCTAACAGATGATCCTGAGGCTTTGTATTCAGTATTGATCGGCAATCGTTTTCATATTTGTTATTTTTATGAAGATTTAAAAGGCAGTAAATGCATAATTAGGGCAGAAAAATATAATGTAGGTATAGATTTTGAAATTTTCACAAAGAACAGAAATAGCTACTATCGCGACTCCCCAAGAAAACTTCCAGAGTCAGTTAAATCTGCAGATGGAAATAAGTTAGCGGTATTAAGATATGAATTTGACAAAATTCTCATAGATAGTCTGTCCAAATGTATTTTTTCTGGAGTTGAGCTTAATATTCCAAAACACTATGACAAGTATCTTTCAGTTTATTATTCTAATTGGAAGGTGCGTGAAAGCCTTCAAGAGTACACGGAAAGCACTTATGTTCAGCCAGTAAATGATTATATGCATCATAATAATAAAGCTTACTATAAGCATGATGAATTTTTATATATTTATCAGGTAGCGCCTTCTACTATAAAGAATTACTTTACTAATGTTATTATTTTTTTGAAAGAATGCTTACCGTTTAAAGGTAAAAAAATGAATAATAATTTAAGTTCAGAAAAAGCCAAAGATGTTGGCTATTAATATAACGAATGGATAAAAATATGAAAGCATTAATACTTGCAGGAGGTTTTGGGACGCGTCTTAGTGAAGAAACTGATATTAAGCCAAAGCCGATGGTGGAAATTGGCGGTAAGCCAATTTTATGGCATATTATGAAAACCTATTCTCATTATGGGATTAATGAGTTTGTCATATTACTAGGTTACAAGGGTTATTATATTAAGGAATATTTTGCTAATTATTTTTTACATCAAAGTGATGTGACAATTGACATGTCAAGTGGAGATATGAAGGTGCACAATAACTCTAGCGAACCTTGGAAGGTAACTCTACTTGATACTGGCCTAAATGCTATGACAGGGGCAAGAATTAAAAAAGCAAAGGCGCATATTGGCAATAAGCCTTTTGTGCTCACTTATGGCGATGGTGTGGCTAATATTAATATTCGTGACACGCTTAAATTCCATCAGCAGCATGGTAAGCTAATGACAATGACTTCAGCTCAGCCGGACGGCAGGTTTGGTGCGTTGAATATTGATGAAGATGATAGAGTGGCGGAATTTAAAGAAAAACCAAGAGGTGACGGCTCATGGATTAATGCAGGTTATTTTGTTTGTGAACCAGAGGTTTTGGACTATATTGACGATGGAGATGATGTAGTTTTTGAGCAGGAACCATTAAAAAATCTTGCTAAAGATGGTCAAATCTATACTTATAAGCATAATGGTTTCTGGATGCCGATGGATTCCTTGAGAGATAAAATTAAATTAAATAAAATGTGTGAAAATTGTAATGCGCCTTGGATGGTTTGGGGGGGTAATGTTTAATAATATCTATAAAGGAAAAAAAGTATTGGTAACGGGTCATACCGGCTTTAAAGGCACTTGGCTAATTACATGGTTGTTGAATTTGGGCGCTGACGTTATTGGTGTTTCTAGAGATATTCCAACCCAACCATCAATGTTTGAAATATTAAAATTGTCTGACAAAATTCAACAGTATATTGTTGATATTCGAGATATTGATTTATTTGGTCAGATAATTTCAAACGAAAAGCCAGATTTTATTTTTCATTTGGCGGCACAGGCGATAGTGTCAACTTCTTATAGTAAACCTATGGAAACTATTACGTCAAACGTGATGGGTACAGCTAATTTACTAGAGTCGTTGCGAATTTCAAATCATCAGTGTACAGCTATTATTATTACAAGTGATAAGGCTTATGATAATGTAGAGCAAATTTGGGGTTACAAAGAAAACGATAAGATGGGCGGTAAAGATATTTATAGTGGCTCTAAAGGTGCTGCAGAGTTGATTATTAAGTCTTATTATCACTCATTTTTTAAATCAAACAAATCTAATGTACGCATAGCAATTGCTAGGGCTGGCAATGTTATAGGTGGCGGTGATTGGGCGAAAGATAGAATCGTGGTTGATGCTGTTGTTGCCTGGAGTCAAGATGGTCAAGTTGAAATTAGAAGTCCGCAAGCAACACGCCCTTGGCAGCATGTCTTGGAGCCGCTGAGTGGGTACTTGGATATAGGTCGAAATCTTTATGGCGACAAAGGTCTGAATGGTGAGGGATTTAATTTTGGACCTCGTGCCGAACAGAATAGAACTGTTAAAGAGCTGTTATGTGATTTGAGTAAATATTGGAATTTTAATGATAGCGATAATGCTTTCACTGTTACTGATAATATTGAGTTTCATGAAGCAACTTTATTAAAGCTTAACTGTGATAAATCACTTGCATTGTTAAAATGGCAAGCGACATTGGGTTATCAGGATACTATTAAATTCACCTCTGAATGGTATTATGATTATTATAAAAATAATGGTGACATGATGCTTAGAACAACTAAGCAAATTAGTGAGTATGCAAATATTGCTAAATCTAAATCGCTAACATGGACGGCGTAATTTTAACACCATTAAAACAAATCATACATCCTAAGGGTGATATTTTTCATGCAATGAAGGCAAGTGACGATGACTTTTGTGGATTTGGAGAAGCTTATTTTTCAGCCATTAATATGGGTGATGTTAAAGGCTGGAAAAAGCATACCGAAATGACAATGAATTTAGTTGTTGTAATAGGAAAAGTTGAGCTTGTGATTTACGATGGAGATAGTTTTTTTAATGTCAAACTATCTAAAAATAACTATCAAAGATTAACAATAAAACCCAATCTATGGCTTGCTTTTAGGGGGCTGTCTACTAAAAATATATTACTGAATCTGGCAAGTATTGAGCACGACCCCAATGAGGCAGTAAATATCGAACTAAATAAAATAAAATATGAATGGTAAAAAGATATTAGTCACAGGGTTAGGTGGAATGCTTGGCTCTAGCTTAATGAATCATTTGAAAGGTGACGTGACAGGTTTTGGTAGTGAGATTAATATTAGTGATTCAATAAAGATCAGGGATCAGCTAAGAGAAGTTCGGCCAGATATTATTATTCACACTGCTGCTTATACAAATGTTGATGGTTGTGAAATGAATCAAGACAAGGCATATTTAGTTAATGCGATAGGCACTCAAAACTTAGTTAACTATTGTATTGATAAAGATATATTGTTCGTCTATATATCCAGTACAGGAGTATATGGAGAGCATAAGGATGGCGTGTATACTGAATTTGACCGTGTAAATCCAGTGACTATTCATCATAAATCAAAATATGAAGGGGAAATGATAGTTAAGAGGCACTTGAGTAAATACCTAATACTTAGAACGGGTTGGCTTTATGGTGGAAGCAAGAACCATAAAAAAAATTTTATTTACAAAATTTATCTAGAGGCAAGTAAAAACAAGATTATATATTCAGATAATTCACAAATAGGAAATCCTACTTATGTAGTTGAACTTGTAAAGCAAATTAAGGTATTAATCAATAACAAACACTATGGCGTTTTTAATTGCGTAAATACAGCTAATGGTATTTCAAGATATGATTATGTTAAAAGTATAGTTAGATTATTCGGTTTAGAGTGTAATGTGGAAGTTGCAGGAGATGGTCTTTTTAAAAGAGTGGCCCCAGTGTCAAGAAATGAGTCAGCTGTTAACTATAAACTTAATCTATGCAAAATTAATAAAATGAGAGGATGGGATGTAGCACTAAAAGACTATACTGCGACTTTAAAAATAAAATAAAATAAGCATAAAGCGCAGATGTAATTTTATATTTTACAAAATTATCATACTGGAGCTTTATAGAAAAAACTAATCAATAATTTTACATATATATAAATTAAATGAATAAAATAAAAAACAAAAGAATTTTAATTACAGGATCTTGCGGAACTGTTGGCTCGGAGTTAATAAAACAACTATTAACCAATAATAAATACGACCCCAAAGAGGTTATAGGTATTGATAATAATGAAAGTCAGCTATTTTTTCAAGACTCTCATTATGCCGATGAAGAGAGAGCAAGTTTCTATGTGGCAGATATTTGCGACAGAGACGTGTTAATGAGAAAAATGCATAATATCGATGTAGTTATACATGCCGCAGCTCTTAAGCATGTGATTCTTGGAGAGCGGTCTCCAGAGCAAGTGGTACAAACAAATATTTACGGGATGCAAAATATTATTTTTGCTGCAGATTATAATAATGTAGAAATAGTCATCTTTACGAGTTCGGACAAGGCTGTGAATCCTACTAATGTAATGGGGGCGTCAAAACTAATGGGGGAAAGAATCATGACCGCAGCAAATAGTAACGCAGGAGTTAATGGACCTATTTTTGTGTCTACACGTTTTGGAAATGTTTTAGGGTCTAATGGTTCGGTTCTACCAATATTTAAAAGTCAGATTGAGAATGGAGGGCCAGTCACGCTAACTGATAAGCGCATGACACGTTTTGTTATGAGTATTAAGCAGTCGGCGGAGCTTGTTTTAGATTCAATGGAATGTGCTAAAGGAGGAGAGGTGTTTGTTACAAAGATGCCAGTTGTTAAAATTCAAGATCTAGCGATAGCTATGATTGAAGAATTATTTGACAAGTCTAAGAATGACGCTGCCTCTATAGAGATTATTGAAATTGGATCCAAACCAGGAGAAAAACTATATGAAGAACTCATGAGTACTGAAGAGGTTGAGAGGGCTGTTGAATTGAAAGAATACTTTAGTGTGCTCCCCGCTTTTCAAAAAGAAAAAGATTTCGACTATGACTCTTTAGTTGAAACAAGTGTAGATAACCCATATATCTCACATAAGGAGAAGGCCCTGACTATTCAAGAGATTAAGAAATTTCTTAAAGAAAATAATCTTTTAGAGGATTTTTCGTGAAGCATATCTTGATTCTTGGTGGCGATGGTTATTTGGGTTGGCCAACTGCTATGTATTTTTCTAATCATGGATATCAAGTAACAGTTGTAGATAATTATTTTCGAAGAAAAGCATGTGATGATCTCAACTCCACTATACTTTTCCCTATACCCAATCTTTTTGAACGCGCGAGAATCTGGAATGAAAAAACTGGCTATAAAATTAATGTAATTATTGGGGATCTTTCTGATCCAGAGTTTACACGATCCCTTTTGGATCCGAGTCAAAATTCATCAGACTGGATACAACCAGAAACTGTAATTCATTATGCTGAACAACCATCCGCTCCTTACTCTTTAATTAATTATCAATATGCAGATATAACATTAATAAACAATTTGAGAGTTACTAATAATATACTATGGGCCATTCGTGATTATGCCAGAGATGTTCATTTGATCAAGTTAGGGACTATGGGAGAATATGGTACGCCAAATATTGATATTGAGGAAGGGTGGATAGATATTAAACACAAGGGGAGGAGTGATAAATTCCTTTATCCTAGGCAAGCAGGTAGTCTTTATCATACTACTAAAATTATGGATACAGATTTATTGTGGTTTGCAGTTAGGATGTGGAATTTAAAGGTAACAGACCTAATGCAAGGCCCAGTTTACGGTGTTGAAACAGAAGAATCCAAGATTGATGACCGACTGAGAACAATATTTAATTATGATGAAATATTTGGAACAATAATCAATCGTTTTGTAGTTCAGTCTGTAGTTGATTATCCTCTTACTGTTTACGGCAAGGGTGGGCAAACCCGAGGATATATCAACATTAAAGACACGTTGCAATGTGTTCATAAATCAGAGATAACTCCGGCCTCATCGGGAGAATTGCGGATATTTAATCAAATAACGGAAACCTTTAGTGTAAATCAATTGGCAAATATGATTCAAGAAGTTGGAGTGCAAAGAGGCCATGATGTGCAAATTAAACACATTGAAAATCCAAGAAAAGAAATGGAAAATCATTATTATAACCCCTCTTATCAAGGGTTATCGGAAATTGGTGTCAAACCTACTCTTTTGTCTGGAGGTATATTAAATGACCTTTTTAAAGTGGTGGAAGAGAAAAAGAAAAGCATTAATAAAGATATTATTTTTAAAGGCATTAAGTGGGATTAATCACAATTAGAAACTGGTTTTTTTATAAAATAGTGATAAGGTTATGCAGCAGCCATTAGTATCGGTTATTATCAATTGTTATAATGGTGAAAAATATTTAAATAAAGCCATAGATTCAGTGTACGCACAAACCTACTTAAATTGGGAAATTATTTTCTGGGACAATGTATCAACTGATTTAAGCGCTGTAATTGCAAAATCGTATGATAATAGGCTTAATTATTTTTTAGCAAACCAAACAATACCTTTATACAACGCAAGGAATAAGGCCATTTCTAAAGCAAACGGTAAGTATTTAGCTTTTTTAGATTGTGATGATGTGTGGTTCACTGACAAACTTGAAAAGATGATGCGTTTTATATCGCTATTCCCAAATTCTCCTGCTTACGCATCAAATATTAGATACTTAAAACATGAAAGATATAAGAAGAGTCTATATCCAATGAGTGGGGGGGAGGTATTAACAAGATCGTTTTCTGATCTTATTAATAAATATGATATCGCCATGAGTAGTGTAATTATTGACAGGGATTTATTTTTGAAAAATGGTGGATTTGATAAGGAGTTTAAATTCACAGGCGACAAAGAATTTCTTGTAAGAATGTCGTTAACAAACCCAATATATATAACTGGCGATGTTTTAACAGGTATACGTATTCATAATGAAAATCTTACTAGTAGCAATATTAATTCTTTTTCTAATGAAAATTACATGTTGATTGTAAAAATCTTGCAAGATAATCCAAAAATTTTTGACAAAGATATAGCTTTATTGTTGACCGCTATTTACAAGGTTATTTTTCAAAAGTCTGTACAATTATGGAAGGATGGTAAATCTGCAAATAGCAGGGGTTTAATTTTATCCTCGCTTTTGCCAATAAAATTCCTGCTCTTATTGTTAGTTACCTTTATACCATCAGTTTTTTATATAACTATTGTTAAAATATATAAAACTTTATAAAGAAACTATGCCAGTGTTTTGTTATCACCAATAATGAGAAAAAATTTTTTATTTTTTTATTTTTTATTTATTGCTCCATTCTTGAATGTTTATTCGTCATGGTTTGGAAAAGACTTAGTATTTATCATTATGCTAATTCCTTTTGCATTAATGACATTGACAAAAAAAACTTTATACAGTATTCATCCTAAAGCTATATTAATATCAGGTATTCCCATATTTCTGCTATTTATTAGTTTTTTGCTTTCGATGATATTTAATGATACGAATATTTGGAGATGGGTGTATTTTTTTGGAGCTCAATCATTGATTCTTATTTTTTACTCTTTATATATTAGAAACTTTATTGTATTTAATTTGTTCCACTCTAAATATTTTTTGTATTTATTTATTTTTATATCATTTTCTATAATATATGACTATATCGTCCTTAATATGTTTGGAGATCCGAGTATGAGAATTATTGAAAATACCAATCCAAGTTATTCGGGAAAACCGCTTGGGATTTTTGGACAGTTTTCTGTAAACGCTGTTTATTTAATCCTTTCTTATTCATTGTATCTTTACAGCTCAGGTAAATCTTTTTTTAACGCATGGCTTGCCATTCTCTGCTTAGTTATTTTTATGCAAAATTCTGGTGTTGGTTATGTTTTATTAATTATGTTTATTTTTTACAGCATTAGTTTGGGAAAAAAGTCGCATTTCAAGTTGCTTTCTTATTTTTCTGTTCTGAGCTTCGTATGTTATTTTTTTCTATTTAAAGAAGTATCTGAAAAACTAACAATAGATTATATTACTTATATTTTTTATGGTTTGCCATTAGATATTAGTATACATTTCTTAAATGAAGTATCTTTAATAAGTATATTTACTGGATTTGATTATATTAATAATAATTTTCCACTCGACATTACTCCATTATTTATAATCGCTAAAGTTGGAACTGTATTCCTTATTTTTTATATTTTCTTATTTATATATTTATTACTTGCATTACCCAAAGGGTATCTAAAATTCTCTATATTGACAATTATCATTGGATCTTTACACTATCCTACGATTTTTTACCCTATTGGGAGTTTATTAATGCCAGCAATTATTCTTCACACTATATATTATTATGATCACAGAAGAGAAAAAAACCATAGCCTTAATTTCAAATAATTGCTGGACTAAGTATCGTTTTAGAAGTGAGCTTATTAAGAAACTTTGCGATTCGAATTATAAGGTTTATATAATTGCTAACAGGGATTCGTTTTGCTCCAAAATTGAATCTCTTGGGGCTAGGTATATTGAGGTTGATTTTAGTTCAAATTCAAAAAATGTAATTTCTTTGGCAAGATATTTTTATTCTTTATTTACTATATATAAGTCTTATAAGTTTGATCTTGTAATACATTTTACTATAATTCCGAATATTATTGGTGGCCTAGTTTCTAGAGTATCTAGAACCAGATATATTTCAGTTATAACGGGATTAGGGCATGCTTTTTTATCTTCAAAATATTTAGAAAAACTTTCGGTGTTTTTATACAAAGTATCGTTGCATTCTGCTGAATATATATTTTTTATAAATCAGGATGACTTAAATTTTTTTGTTAAGAGAAAAATTATCCCACTAACCAAGACTAAATTAGTTAATGTTGGTATTGATACAGATTATTACACAAAGTATCGCACACATCCTGTTGCATCAAACAGAAAGAATTTTATATTTATTATGATATCAAGATTAATCAAGGAAAAAGGGGTGCGTGAATATATAGAGGCCGCTTCTATTGTCAAAAAGAATTACCCGAATGTTCAATTTCATTTATTAGGTGATTATTATGATTCTAATCCAAGTGCAATTGATACATCTGAAATAGAGTTAGCCGTAAAAGAAAAAAATATTATATATCATGGATTCCATGACGATGTGCGGCCGTATATTGCAAATTCTGATTGTGTAGTTCTACCATCTTATCGAGAAGCAAAAGGGCTTTCTATAGTTGAAGGTGCGTTAATGGGTCGAGTTTTAATTGCTTCAGATGTTCCAGGATGCAGGGATGTTTGTATTGATAAGTATAATGGACTTTTATGCCTATCAAAGTCAGCATTTGATCTTTCAGAAAAGATGATTAAAGCTTACACTATGAGTAAAGAAGAATTATTATTAATGTCCACTAGGGGTGTAGAAAAAATGAAGAAAGATTTTAATCAAGAAAAGATCAATAAAAAATATTTAGAATCAATAGAATTAATTTTATCGAGAGATTGAGCTTTTAATTCTATTTTTTAAGGGTGTGAGTTTATGAGTGTTATTGTAACTGGGTCAACAGGGTTTATCGGTTCACTCTTGACAAAGAAACTAATAGAAGATGGTTTAATCGTGCACACAATCTCACGATCAAAAAAAATAGATGATTGTAATCACATATGTTGTGATTTTTCAAAAGAAAGCGTACCTAAGAACTTATTTACTAATATTGATAATGGTGTTGATGTAGTTTTTCATTTAGCGGGTTTTGCACATGATATGCGTGACGCAAGTAAAACCCAAAAGTTATATCAAGAAATTAATGTAAATACAACAATAAGACTGGTTGAGTTAGCTGTTAAGTCTAATGTTAAAAGTTTTGTATTTGTTAGTAGTGTTAAAGCTGGTGGTTTACCACTTTTTGGGCAATGTGCAAGTGAAGATTATCAAAGTGCGCCTGATAGTATTTATGGAAAAACCAAGCGAGAGGCGGAATTAAAATTGCTAAAGATTGGAAAAGAGTCTAATATGCATGTGTCAATCATTCGCCCCTCATTAGTTTACGGTCCAGAGGTTAAGGGTAATTTACAGTTAATGTTAGCGGGAATTAAAAAAGGCTGGTTTCCACCCTTGCCTGAGACGGGGAATCAGCGCTCTATGATTCATGTAGATGACTTGGTTCAGGCAATTTTGCTAGTTTCTGAAGATAAACGTGCCAATGGAGAAATATTTATCGCAACAGATGGTACGCCTTATTCTTCTCGTGAGATTTATAATACAATGTGCGGCGTGACAGGCAAATTAATTCCAAAATGGAGTGTGCCAAAAACCTTATTCGATCTTGCTAGCCTGGCAAGTCCTCGCATTAAATATAAAATTAACAAATTACTAGGCGATGAGTGCTATTCTTCTGTCAAATTAGAGGAGCTTGGATTTAAAGCTAAAAAATCTTTAAAGGATATGAATGAAACGGATTTTTGATTTATATACTGGTATTGCACTTTTAGTGCTGCTGGTCGTTCCAATGCTGTTAATTACTGTCGCTGTTCGTTTATCATCTAAAGGTCCAGCTTTATATTGGTCCGATAGAGTTGGCATAAATAATGAAATATTCAAGATGCCTAAGTTCAGATCAATGTTGACTGATACTCCTTCTGTAGCAACACATTTATTAGCAAGTCCAGATACTTATTTATCTCCTATAGGTGGATTTTTACGCCGTTCTAGCTTGGATGAACTACCTCAATTATTCTCAGTTTTAAAAGGTAATATGAGTTTTTTAGGACCGAGGCCCGCCCTGTTTAATCAAGATGATCTGATCGCTTTACGCACTGAAAAAGGTGTGAACAAATTATTGCCTGGTATTACAGGCTGGGCACAAGTAAATGGTAGAGACGAATTGTCAGTTCCTGAGAAAGTAGCATTAGATGTAGAGTATATGCAACGCCAATCATTTTGGTTTGATATGAAAATATTGTGGATGACCTTCTTAAAGGTTATTAACCGGGATGGCGTGAGTCACTAGTAAAAATGGTTGTGATATTAAATTAGGTTATTAGTTAGGGTCATGACAACTTAAGCGACTCTTTTCTAAACATTCCAAGCAAAACTTTATAAATATTTTGCTTGCGATTATTAAATCTAAATTCGCATTCT
>Ga0233436_1001268_pt1 | contig 21944 bp, 20 predicted proteins | sample SI_122_August201_2_FD_182723 | JGI IMG/M metagenome (GOLD analysis project Ga0233436, IMG submission 182723) | Seawater microbial communities from Saanich Inlet, British Columbia, Canada - SI_122_August2016_150_MG | ecosystem: Environmental > Aquatic > Marine > Inlet | place: Canada: British... | reverse complement strand
AGGGGATATTGAGATTGAGGTCACCGGGTTACGTCCGGGTGAAAAGCTGTATGAAGAGCTGTTGATTGGTAATGACCCCAGATCAACGGAACACCCCCGAATTATGAAGGCACATGAGAGGATGCTCTCTTATGATAAGCTTCAGGAGAAGCTGGAGGCATTGGGGGTGGCGATTGAGGGGAATAATGTACAGACCATGCGCACCATGCTTCAGGAGGTTGTTGAAGATTACACCCCCGCCTCGGATATGGTTGATTTCGTCTATTTGGAAAAAGTACGTGAGGCTTGAGACTATCCCGGAGTTTCTGAGCTGTATTTTAGTGCTTCAATGGAGGATGTCCGTGTGCAATTCTTGTTAGAATTACAGCCCTCTCCTGTTGTGCAATTCAATGCATGATATGGCGGTAGCGTGCTTCGAATATCTAAGGAACCTCTGGACAAGTCTGGGGTTCCCTAACGAAGATATCTGACTGATCCCGTGCAACAACCCTTAACAACCCTTCTTAAACGCCTCTGGCAGCACATCAGTCCACGTCGGCGTGGTCAATTTGCACTGCTGCTCGGGTTAACCGTGCTCAGTTCGATTGCAGAGGTCGTGAGTCTGGGGGCGGTGTTACCATTTATCGGAATTATTACCCAGCCAGAGCAGGTTTTTGCATCTCCCTGGATGGCGGGTGTAGTACATGCGCTAGATATTAAGACAGGCTCAGAACTGGTGATGCCTCTTTCCATAGGCTTTGCGGTTGCAGCGCTGGTTGCTGGTGGGTTGCGTCTGCTACTGCTGCGGGTGAGTGTTCGGCTCAGTAACGCAACGGGTGCCGACCTCAGTATTGATGTTTATCATAAAACACTATATCAGGATTACAGTGTGCATATTGCACGCAGTAGCAGTGAAATTATCAGTGGCATTACTCAAAAGGTGGGGGCGGCTACAGGAATATTGATCTCGCTCATTGTTGTTATCACTTCAACCGTGCTGTTTGTAACAATTATGGTGACACTGCTTGCGATTGATCCGATCGTAGCAACTCTTGCGGCAGCAAGTTTTGGCTCAGCCTATGGGGTAATCGCCTGGTTTACCCGTCGCAAGTTAGCCCATAACAGTGAATGCATTGCCCAAGAGCAGGTGCAGGTCGTTAAGGCGCTACAAGAAGGGCTTGGTGCAATTAGAGATGTTCTGCTGGATGGTACTCAAAAGGTTTATGGCAATGTTTACCGTAAAGCCATTCTTCAGCTCCAGCGTGCGAGTGGTGAAAATACCTTTATTAATCAGGCGCCACGTTATGCCATGGAGGCGTTGGGTATGGCGTTGATTGCTGTGTTTGTGTTGGTTTTAAGCCGTAGTGCAGAAGGTGTGGTGGCGGCTTTGCCTGTATTGGGTGTACTGGCACTGGCGGCACAACGCTTACTGCCTCTGATGCAACAACTTTATGGAAACTGGTCTGTATTAGTGGGCAGCAAAGCTGCACTGGCAGATGTGCTGGCTCTGCTTGAGCAACCGTTGCCTGCATGGGCCAATCAACCAGAGCCAGAGTTGCTTGTGTTCAAAGAGTCTATTGTCTTTGATGATGTCAGTTTTCGCTATAACAGCAATACGCCTTGGGTGCTTGAAGACATTCAATTGACCATAGCCAAAGGTGCGCGAGTTGGAATTATCGGCAGTACCGGTAGTGGGAAAAGTACCGCTCTTGACTTGCTGATGGGGCTGCTTGAGCCGACAAACGGGCATATTCTGGTTGATGGAAAATCAGTGAATCTGGATGATCAGCGCGCATGGCGACGTACAGTTGCCCATGTCCCGCAAAATATTTTCCTGGCAGACTCTACGATTGCAGAGAATATTGCATTTGGCATCCCGCCAGATCAAATCGATTTTGGTCGTGTCCGTAAGGCTGCAGAGCAGGCGCGGATTTCAGACTTTATCGAAAGTGGCCCCCAAACATATGCTGCGATTGTCGGTGAACGGGGTGTGCGATTGAGTGGTGGTCAGCGTCAGCGTATCGGTATTGCCCGGGCGCTGTACAAGCAGGCCAGTGTTCTGATTTTTGATGAAGCGACTAGCGCACTGGATCACGAAACTGAACAATCTGTAATGAAAGCTATTGAAGAACTTAGTAAAGACCTGACTCTGTTTATCATTGCACACCGACTTACTACACTCAAAAACTGTACGCAGATTGTGGAGTTAGGGGAGGCTGGCATTAAGCGCATCGGTAGTTATCAAGAGATTGTGAATCAATCAGCCGTAGCAACATAAAGTATGAAGGAGAGTTAAATTAATGCCAACTCAATCAACTATTCTCGTGACTGGAGCGGATGGTTTTATCGGTTCACATCTGACTGAGACACTGGTTCGCCAAGGCCATAATGTACGGGCTTTTGTCATGTACAACTCATTTAACTCTTGGGGATGGTTGGACCATTGTTCACCGGAGGTGAAAGGTCAATTTGAAATATTTGCTGGAGATATTCGTGACCCTCATGGTGTTAAAGAGGCTATGAAAGGGTGTGATCAGGTTCTGCATTTGGCGGCTCTGATTGCAATCCCATTTTCCTATCATTCACCCGATACTTATGTGGATACCAATATCAAAGGAACATTAAATGTCTTGCAAGCAGCGCGCGAGTTGAATGTTGGCCGGGTAATTCATACTTCGACCAGTGAAGTGTATGGCACGGCACGCTTCGTTCCGATTACTGAAGAGCATCCTTTGCAGGGGCAGTCACCGTATTCAGCGACAAAGATTGCTGCAGATCAGTTAGCCTATTCGTTTTATGCCTCATTTAATCTTCCGGTTTTGATTGCACGCCCGTTTAACACTTATGGACCACGCCAATCTGCCCGGGCTGTGATCCCTACGATCATTACACAGATTGCCAATGGCACACGGAAAATCAAATTAGGGGCGGTTTCGCCAACGCGTGATTTCAACTATGTACAAGATACTGTAGCGGGTTTTATTGCCGCGATGAACTCAGAAAAAGGGTTGGGTGAAGTGGTTAATTTTGGCAGTAACTTTGAAATTAGCGTGGGTGATACTGCAGAACTGATTGCTGAAGCGATGAATGTCGAGATTGAAATTGTCACTGAGGAGGCCCGTTTACGACCAGGAAAATCTGAAGTAGAGCGTCTATGGGCTGACAATACTAAGGCTAAGCAGTTATTTGGTTGGCAGCCTGCTTATGGAGGTCGCGATGGTTTCAGGCGGGGGTTGGCAGAGACAGCTGAATGGTTCACTCAACCAAATAATCTTCGCGGCTATAAGGCTGATATTTATAATTTATGACTGTCAAGGGGGGCACGATCAAGGTATCTGACCAGATTGTTTCGGCGATCCGTAGTGTGGTCGGCACAGATCAGGTTTTTCTCCACGAGCCGAGCTTTAGTGGTAACGAATGGTTGTATCTCAAAGAGTGTCTTGATTCGACATTTGTTTCATCAGTAGGAAAATTTGTAGATCGTTTTGAAAGTGATTTAGCCAACTATACAGGCGCCAAACATGTAATTGCTGTGGTCAATGGGACAGCGGCTTTACATATTGCTTTGAAACTAGCTGGTGTAAAAGCGGGTGATGAGGTGCTGATTCCAGCGCTGACCTTTGTTGCTACTGCAAATGCTGTAACGTACTGTAATGCTACTCCACATTTTGTTGATAGTGAAAGACCTACCTTGGGTGTGGATGCAGCCAAACTACGCGACTATTTGTTAACAAGAACAGAGCAACGCTCTGGACAATGCATTAACCGCGATACAGGTCAGGTGATACGGGTTTTAGTCGTGATGCATACCTTTGGGCACCCTGTTGACCTGGATGGTTTGCTGGCTGTTGCACAGGATTTCAATATCACTTTAATTGAGGATGCTGCAGAATCTTTAGGAAGTACTTACCATGACCAACATACAGGTACTTTCGGTTTAATGGGTACACTCAGTTTTAATGGCAACAAGACGATCACCACGGGTGGTGGGGGTGCCATACTGACAAATGATGAGGCACTCGCTCATCATGCTAAACATCTGACCACTACAGCTAAAGTGCCACATGCTTGGGAATATGATCATGATGAAATTGGCTATAATTTTCGCCTTCCTAATCTGAATGCTGCTTTGGGGTGTGCCCAGTTAGAACGGCTCCCCATTATTCTTGATGCTAAAAGAGAGCTGTTTCAACGCTATAAAACAGCCTTTATGGGGATGGAAGGGGTCAGTTTGATGGCTGAACCTGCAGTATCAAAAAGCAATTATTGGTTGCAAACACTACTATTAAATGAAGATCAGGCTACTCAGCGTGATGAAGTATTGAAGACAAGCAATGAGGCTGGCTTGATGACGCGGCCTGTCTGGGTGTTGATGAATAAGTTAGAGCCGTTTAAAAATTGTCCACAAATGGATTTGACCATAGCGCAGTCACTCTCTGAACGATTGATTAATATTCCAAGTAGCTCAAATCTGGTTGCTCTCTCTTAATGAGTAAGCCAGAAATTATTTTAATCGGTGCTGGGGGGCATGCTCGTGCATGTATTGATGTAATAGAGCAGCAGGACTATTTTCAGATTGCTGGTTTAGTTGATCGGCCCGAACAGAGAAATACCCGGTGTTTGGGCTATTCTGTGATTGGCGCGGATACTGATTTATCGGAACTCATTCAACATTACTCGCATGCCTTGATTACAGTGGGGCAAATAGAGACCGCTGAACATCGCATTCGTCTTTATCAGCAAGCTGCACAGCACAGGTTTCATTTGCCAGCCATTATATCCTCTTTCGCTTATGTGTCGCGTCATGCGAATATCGGTGAGGGGACTGTCGTAATGCATGGGGCGATTGTTAACGCAGCTGCACGAGTAGGCAAGAATTGCATCGTTAATAACCAGGCGTTGGTTGAGCATGATGTAAACATTGATGACCACTGCCATATATCCACAGGTGCTGTCTTAAATGGGGCTGTCAGTATAGGTGCGGGCAGCTTTGTTGGTAGTGGAAGTGTGATTAAAGAGGGCGTGACCATAGGAAAAGGTTGTCTGGTTGGTATGGGGCTTACCGTTCGACAGAATCTAAGTGATGACACTTATTTTACGGGGCACGATAAAATATGACGAGGCGAACTCTGATTATAGCTGAAGCAGGTGTTAATCATAATGGTGACCTTAAATTGGCCATGAGGTTGATTGATGAAGCGGCTGCTGCGGGAGCCGATCTGGTTAAATTCCAAACTTTCAGAGCCAGTCGGCAGGTCACGCGTATGGCGAAAAAAGCAGACTACCAAATACAGGCTACTGGTAATTTGGAGTCTCAATATGAGATGTTGCATCGATTAGAACTCACGGAGGAGATGCATCATCAGTTGATTGCTCATTGTAAAATGCGCAATATCGGGTTTTTTTCAACGGGATTTGATATTGAGAGTATCGATCTATTGATGAGGCTGGATCAAGATTACATCAAGATACCCTCAGGTGAGATCACTAATTTACCGTACCTTAAGCATATAGGTGAACTTGGTAAGATGGTTATCCTCTCTAGCGGCATGGCCGTGTTGGGTGAGATTGAGGCAGCGATTGATGTACTCGAGCAGGCAGGCACGCTACGGGCCAATATCACGGTATTGCACTGTACCACCGAGTACCCCACACCGATGGAGGAGGTTAATCTGCGTGCCATGCAAAATATTCGTGTGGCTTTCGGTGTGGAGGTCGGTTACTCAGACCATACCAAGGGTATAGAGGTAGCAATTGCTGCTGTAGCCATGGGAGCAAGCGTTATTGAGAAACATTTTACGCTAGACTGCAACTTATCCGGTCCTGACCATAAAGCGAGTCTTGAACCTGCAGAATTAAAGGCCATGGTAGCGGCTATACGTAATATAGAGGTGGCTTTGGGCGATGGTGTTAAGCGTCTTACCGCAAGCGAAGTCAGAAATAAACCAGTTGCCCGAAAATCATTGGTTGCCAGCCAGGCAATTAAAGCAGGGGAGGTATTCACAACCGAAAACCTGACCACAAAGCGACCCGGTACAGGAGTTTCACCGATGCGCTGGGGAGAGTTTATCGGGCATAAGGCGTTGCGTGATTTTTCAGAAGATGAACTGGTGGAACGATGAGTCGTAAAATATGTGTCATCACCGGTACCCGTGCTGAATATGGCTTGTTACGTTGGGTTATGCAGGGTATTGAGGATGACCCTGAGCTAACGTTACAAGTAGTTGCTACTGGAATGCACTTGTCGCCTGAATTCGGTCTTACTTTTCAGGTGATTGAAGAAGATGGTTTTCAGATTGGACGCAAGGTTGAAATGCTAACCAGTTCGGATACCTCAATCGGAATCGCTAAATCAATGGGTTTGGGGATGATTGGTTTTGCCGATGCCTTGCAGGAACTGCAACCAGATTTGATTGTGGTACTAGGGGATCGATTTGAGATATTTTCAGCAGTGTCAGCCGCGTTGGTTGCCCGCATACCCGTGGCACATCTGCATGGTGGGGAGCTGACTGAGGGTGCCTTTGATGAGGCGTTACGGCATTCGATTACAAAAATGTCTCATCTCCATTTTGTGGCAGCAGAAGAGTACCGTCGTCGTGTCATTCAACTGGGTGAGCCACCTGAACAGGTATTTTTGGTGGGGGGGCTTGGCGTAGATAGTATTAAGCGAATGCAGCTGCTTGACCGGGTATCTTTGGAGGACTCACTTGGTTATAAACTAGGCAGCAGAAATTTATTGATAACCTTCCACCCGGTTACACTTGAAGACTCTACTGCAGAAGACCAACTGACAGAATTGTTGGCTGCCTTGGAGGTATTAAAAGAGACCCGACTTATTTTTACTTTGCCTAATGCAGATACGGATGGACGTATTTTGATAGACAGGGTAATGCAGTTTGTTGCGCAACAATCGAATGCGTGTGCCCACCAGTCACTAGGACAACTACGTTATCTCTCATGTATTGCTCAGGTTGATGGAGTAGTTGGTAACTCTTCCAGTGGACTGTTAGAAGTGCCCAGTTTTAACAAGGGCACTATTAATATTGGTGATCGTCAGCGAGGGCGTCTGCAAGCATCAAGTATTATTAATTGTGAGCCTGATCGTGAAAGTATTGGGGCAGCTCTGGAGAGGTTGTATTCAGCTGATTTTCAGAAAAGTTTAAATCAGGTCACCAACCCCTATGGTGAGGGTGGTTCCAGTGAAAAAGTAGTTAACGTTCTTAAAAATGTTGCCATTCCAGATCTTATCAAGAAGACATTTTATGATCTGCCAAACAACTCTGATAGCAAAAGCAATTAAGTGATCTCATCTGAACAATTTTGGCAAAAAGCTATACTTCCAACCAACGCTACCATTGGGCAAGCAGTTTGTAATCTTGAAGAGGTTTCGATCAAAATTGTCTTGGTGGTAAATGAAATGGGGGTACTGGATGGCACCATTTGTGATGGCGATATAAGGAGAGGTCTACTTAAGGGGCTGGATTTAGCGAGTCCGATTAGTAGTATTATTCACCATAATGCATTAGTTGTCCCACCGGAACTTGGGCATGAGCTTGTTCTGCAGTTGATGGTAGCCAACAAGATACAGCAGATTCCTGTGGTTGATGAATTGCATCATGTTGTTGGCCTGCATCTATGGGATGAAATAAGCATATCACCCACGCGACCCAATAGGATGGTGATCATGGCGGGAGGCATGGGGACACGGCTACGTCCTCATACTGAAGACTGTCCCAAGCCAATGCTTCCCGTGGCAGGCAAGCCGATGTTAGAACATATCATCGAGCGTGCAAAATCAGAGGGCTTTAACCATTTTGTATTGGCAATTCACTATTTGGGGCATATTGTTGAGGCCCACTTCGGGGATGGTGAGCGTTGGGGGGTGGAGATCGAATATCTTCGGGAAGACTCACCTTTGGGTACAGCGGGAGCGCTAAGCTTGCTTGGTTCATTGCCGGATGCTCCATTTGTAGTGACCAATGGAGATGTGATTACGGATATCCGCTATGGAGAATTGATTGATTTTCATGTCAGATATTCTGCTGCAGCTACGATGGCTGTGCGTGTACATGAGTGGGAGCACCCCTTTGGTGTGGTTCGGATGCAAGGAGTTGAAATTGTCGGTTTTGAAGAAAAACCAATTGCCCGTAGCCATATTAATGCAGGTGTGTATGCGCTGGACCCGGCAGCGCTGAGTGTTTTGGCTCCTGGTAAGCATTGTGACATGCCTACCTTGTTTGAGCGGCTACAAGCGAAAGAAGAGCGTACAGTCGCCTACCCTATGCATGAACCATGGTTAGATGTAGGGCGGCCGGTTGATTTGCACTTAGCCAATAATCAGGAACAATCGATAGTGAATGAACAGGCTGATGGTTGAATTTGAGAAGTATAGTCGATGAAGACTGTTGCTATTGTCTTTGCACGAGGTGGCTCTAAAGGTTTGCCAGGTAAAAATATTCGCCAACTAGGCGGTAAGCCATTGATTGCCTGGTCGATTGAACATGCACTTGCTGTTGAACGAATCGGGCAGGTTATTGTGTCGACGGACTCTGAAGAGATTGCTGCGGTAGCGCGTGATTTTGGAGCAGATGTACCATTTATGCGGCCTGCAGAGCTTTCGATGGATAGTAGTCCTGAATGGTTAGCTTGGCGTCACGCACTTGGTTTTATATTGGAGACAACAGGTGCTTTGCCTGATGTAATGGTTTCCGTTCCTACGACTGCTCCGCTAAGGTTACCGTTAGATATTGAAAATTGTTTGGATGAATTTGAAAAAGGTGGCGCAGATATAGTGATTAGTGTTACCGATGCCCATCGTAGTCCCTATTTTAATATGGTGAAAGCCAACGCAGATGGTACGGTCGGGTTGGTCAACCCTCCCCGGTTAGAGGTAGTTCGTCGCCAAGATGCACCTGAGGTATTTGATATGGCAACCGTATGTTATGTTGTAGCATCTGAATTTGTAATGACGCATGATCATATTTTTGATGGGCGCATAAAGGCGGCGCATATTCCTAAAGAGCGGGCGATAGATATTGATACTTTACTGGATTTTCAAATTGCTGAAAGCCTGTTAGAAATTAGAGAGCAGAAATTATGACAGCGAACAATGTTGATGGAGAAGATAAGGAAGCGTTTAATGCTGTGAGCTATAGTGGACTGTTTGACTTGAGTGGTAAGACTGCTGTTGTAACAGGTGGTGTGGGAATATTAGGTCGACATTTTTGTCAGGGGCTTGCTGAGTCAGGTGCAAATGTTGCTGTCGTTGATATTGAAGCAGAGCATGCTCATGAGTTAGCACAGGTGCTTGTTGAACGTTATGGTATAAAGGCGTCTGGTTATGGCTGTGATGTTTCAGATGCAACATCTGTTCAGCTTATGGTTAATGCAGTTATTACAGAATTTGGAGAAATAAACGTTCTGCACAATAACGCTGCTGGAAAATCAAATGATTTAGAGGCCTTCTTTGCACCTTTTGAAGAGTACAGCCTGGATCAGTGGCGTAATATCATGGCGGTCAACCTGGATGGGATGTTTCTGGTTGCGCAGGCAATCGGAAAGCAGATGGTATCGCAAGGAAAAGGTGGAAGTATTATCCAGACGGCATCAATATACGGTCTGATGGCTCCCGATCACCGTATCTATGAAGGCTCCTTTTATCTTAATAGACAGATCAATACGCCGGCAGTATACACGGCATCAAAAGCAGCAGTTATTGGTCTGACAAAACATCTGGCAACCTATTGGGCAGAAAAAGATATTCGGGTCAATACTTTAACTCCTGGAGGAACGGAAAGTGGGCAAAATGAAGAATTTAAGAATCGTTACTCTGCCCGCATACCGATGGGGCGAATGGCAAATGCCTCAGAGATGGTGGGTGCCTTGCTGTACTTGGCATCAGATGCTTCGAGTTATGTGACCGGACAGAATATTGTTGTGGATGGAGGGCTGAATTGCTGGTGATTTACTTAACTGAAATACAGGATTAAGGGGCCTCCATGAAATTTGGGAAGGAATACACTGAATATTGGTCATCAGCAGTAGATAAATCTGTAGATGGAACAGCCATTGCTGCTGTGAATGAAGCAAAATATTTTCTTCAATACTTGGAAATCAATAGGGATGATCTGGTGTTGGACTTGGGTTGCAGCTTCGGGCGTATGTACGATGCGCTTTCTGTTTATTCTGATAATATATTGGGCGTTGATCCGGATTCATATGCGGTAGAAAAAGCCCGTTTACAGCCCTATAAAGAAGTGCGTCAAGGGACAGCTGAGTCTACTGAATTTGATAAAGATTTATTTGATGCAGTATTTTGCTGGGCTGTTTTTGATGTTGTTGATCATAAGAGAGGGCTGTCTGAACTTAATCGTATTCTTAAAGTTGGTGGGAAGTTATTGCTTACAGGGAAGAATAATAATTATTTTACAGATGATGTTTTAGCTTACAAGGCTGAGAAAAATGCTTATCTCAAAGCATTTCCAAATAAATTTACAGACCTGAAATCTGTTCTGTCCAATTTTGACAAGCTGGGTTTTGAACTGGATAAGTTGCTTCTTTTTCCTCGTCGAGGAGACTTTGGGTTGCTTGAATTTGTTGATCAAGGAGTTAATCTTAAAGATGATTATATAGGTTATGAGTATTTGATTATCGGTCATAAAGTTTCAGATCAATGTTCTGATTGGCATCTTGGTGAAAATCTGGAGGAGCGATTTTCGAGAACAGCTACTGTAATGGCAAAGAATAGTGAATTTTCAGGACCTGAAGAAATGTTTGAATCAGTAGGGATTGATTAATATATGGAGGACAAAAATACACTCTATGTGGTTCACTGTATAGATACCGAGGGTCCATTGAATGAGACGATCAATGCGACCTTTGAAAGACTTGAGTCTATATTTGGTGTAATACTTGAACCAACTAGAGAAAACCTTTTACGATTGCAGAATAGAGAGATTGATATTTCCGGGAAAGAAGATGCAGTTGCTAAATGCTTTTCCCCAGCATTGCTTAAATACAATAGTAATTGGGCTGAGGTTGAAGAGATGCTGGATGATTTGATGTCGAGAAATTTTCGCAGAGAATATCCGGATGACTTTAATAATGGCTGGATTTATTCGTGGCACTGTATGGACCATATAGGATATTTCGACAACCCACGTCATAAAGATGTTGGATATGGTAATGTGTTCAGGTTTTACAGGGAAAAATTATCAGAGTTTGATAGTACTCAAGATGAACTCAATTGGCATTTTCATCCTCTCTCACTTACCAGAGATCCGATGCATGCGGCAACCAGCTATGTGAATAGCTATGATGTATTAACACAAATATTATGTCGTCGGGTTTTGGATGATAATTGGTTTCCAGTAGTAAATCGCCCAGGTTTCCATTCAGAACGCCCCGACTCACATACCTTTATGGAACAATGGATTCCTTTCGATTATGCAAACCAGTTTTGTGAGGAGTTAGAGGATCAGCCAGACTTGTCAGAAGGTCGTTTTGGAGATTGGTCTAGAGCACCAAAAACTTGGCGGGGATACCATCCAAGCCATGATGATTATCAGTCGGAAGGAGTGTGTCGTCGTATGATATTCAGATGCTTGAATATTGGAACACGTCTGCGTTCTTTGACGAAAGAGCACGTAAGAGATGCTTTTACAGAGGCTAGAGAGAGTGGCGCAGCTATTCTATCTTTTGCTGATCATGATTATCGAGATATACGCCCTGATATAAATGAAGTTAGGGCTATGCTGCGTAATGTTAAGCTGGAATTTCCTGATGTCCATATTAAATATTCTGGAGCTGAGGATGCTGCTGTGTCCTTAATGGGGTATGACAAAATGCCTGCTCCAAAATTGAGCATTAACTCGATAGGAAATAGAATTTTTGTGGAGGTTATTGAAGGTGAAATATTTGGTCCACAGCCTTTTTTAGCAATTAAAACTAAAGAAGGGAATTACTACCACGATAATCTTGATGTAATTGAGCCACGAAAAAAATGGGGATACGTGTTGGATGATCAAACGGTAAAAAAAACAAATGTGGAGAAAGTTGGTGTAGCGACAGCAGGTAGATTTGGAAAAAAATGTGTTGTTACAATAGATTTGTGAGTTTAGACAAATGACTGATAACCCAAAGCTAAATGATGTTCATGATCCTGCGTTTGAGACGACGGTCTTGGAAATGTTGGAGGCTGGTATACGATATAAAATGTTGATAAAGTTACAGTGATTAAGTCTATTCTTCAAAGAGCGCTTGGTTCTTATGAGTACCTCAAACTATCTTACTTACTGAAACGTAATGAGGTTTTACGTGATAAACATTTAGGGGAAAGAGCATTTCTGTTTGCAACAGGCACATCAATGCTTGAGGTAGACTTGCCGAGGTTTAATGGGGAAGTAACGATTGGATGTAATGAAATATTCAGGCACTCTTCATTCCCTTCGTTTGACCTGAAATATTACGTTGTTGGTGTGCCTTTCCGGCGTTGGCGTCAGCTAGGTCCGAGATTTACGCATGAGGACCACCATCAGTATTTTTTAAATGTAGACAAAGCCTTTTGTGGTCGAGATACAGAACATTTTTACCATGCAACAATGCATAAGTATTTAGAACAACGAGGCTTGTTGAGTGGAATTTCTCGTTATTATTTTCTTAGAAAGAGTTCGTTGCTAGAAGTTGATGAGCAAGTTATTGATCTTACCAGGCCGGGGACATTTTATGATGGTGGTCTGACTATGATGATTGCTCTTGCTATGTTTATGGGTTGTAAAGAAATTTATCTGTTTGGGTGTGGGTACACATATTCTCCCGTACAGGCGTTTCATTTTTATAATTGTATGCGTTGTCCCTCGGGAGGCACGGAAGCAGAAATGGAGGCTAGATTAGCTTCTTTTCGCTTATCTCATCCTGAGTCGGGTGGATGGGATAGTAAGGATACAAATGTTATTGAGCTGAATGATAAAGAATTATTGGTCGATTACTCTTATTATCGGAATACGAATGAAGGTGAGATGGATGATTTTTATTTAACTCATCGTATCATCAAAGCATTTTCTGAGTCTTGCGGAGCTCGAATTTTTAATGTTACCCCATCGGGTTATGATAGCCCCGTCTATGAGAAAATTGATCTTGATACTGTATTGAGAGTTAACGAGCTTATTAAATGAATATTAATTTATGATTCCCTACGGACGACAAGATATTAATCAAGATGACATTGATGCTGTAGTTGCAGTATTGCACTCAAATTTTCTAACACAAGGCCCGTTAGTGCCTGTTTTTGAAAGAACCGTTGCCGATTATTGTGGGGCAGAACATGCCGTAGCAGTTAATAGCGCCACCAGTGCATTGCATATTGCTTGTTCAGCATTGGGCGTGGGTAAGGGAGATATTGTCTGGACTACTCCCGTTACATTTGTTGCTAGTGCCAATTGTGCTTTATATTGTGGTGCAACCGTCGACTTTGTGGATATTGATCCATTTACCTATAACCTCAGTGCAACGCGTTTGGCAGAAAAGCTTGAACGGGCAGAAAAAAATGGTACGTTGCCCAAAGTTGTTATTCCGGTACATCTATGTGGACAATCCTGTGACATGCACAGTATTCACATTCTGGGTGAGAAATATGGCTTCAAAATTATTGAAGATGCTTCACATGCTATTGGAGGAAAGTACAAAAACAAGCCTGTTGGTAACGGTCATTATAGTGATATTACGGTATTCAGTTTTCATCCTGTCAAAATTATTACTACCGGTGAGGGGGGTATGGCAGTTACCAACGACGAAAATCTGGCCCAAAAGTTACGTCTGTTAAGAAGCCATGGTATCAGCAGTCTGTCTACAGATATGCTGCCCCGTCCAACAGATGAAATTTGGAACTATCAACAGATCGGTCTAGGGTTTAATTATCGTATGACAGATATTCAAGCCGCATTGGGTATAAGCCAGATAGACAGGCTAGATGATTTTATCAAAAGGCGTCATCAAATTGCACAATGCTATGATAAAGCATTCGAGGCGTTGTCAGTGACTTCCCCTCAGCAGCACGCTGACACTTGGTCGAGTTATCATTTGTATCCGATTCGCATCAACCAGGGTGTGTGTGGAGTAACTCAGCGGCAGGTCTATGATTTCATGCAGAAGGCTGATTTCAATGTTAATCTGCATTATATTCCTGTTTATCGACAACCATATTACGAAGCAATGGGTTTCAAAGCCGGATATTGTCGGGAAGCTGAAGAATATTATAAAGAGACTCTGAGTATTCCCATCTATCCGGCGCTGACGGATACAGATCAGGCCAGGGTCATTGATGTTTTGCATGAGGTGCTATCTTGAGTCGCCTTGCCCTTGGTACGGTGCAGTTTGGCTTGCATTATGGTGTTGCCAATCAGAGTGGCCAGGTTTCAATAGCAGAATCTGGGGATATGTTGCAGTTGGCATCAGCGAACAAAATTGAAATGCTGGATACCGCAATATCTTATGGTGATAGTGAGGCATGCTTGGGTGAAGTGGGTACACAAGGTTTTAAGTTGGTTACCAAGCTACCAGCTATGCCGAATAACTGTTCTGATATTCATGCTTGGGTACAACAGCAGGTAAACGCATCATTTTCACGTCTGGGTGTTAAATCGACCTATGGTTTGTTGCTGCATCGATCTGAGCAGTTGCTTGAGCCGAATGGTGGTGCACTGTATCAAGCGTTACAAGCCCTGAAAGATGATGGTAGAGTACAAAAAGTTGGTGTTTCAATCTATTCGCCTCAAGAGTTGGCTGCATTAGCACCACACTACAGTTTTGATCTTGTTCAGGCTCCATTTAATTTGATTGACCGACGTCTGTTCAGTACCGGCTGGATGCAGCGGTTAAAGGATGATGGAGTTGAAATTCATACTCGCTCGGTTTTTTTACAAGGCCTGTTATTGATGCCACAAAAAGATGTGCCATCCAAATTTTCCAAATGGGATAGCTTGTGGAAAACCTGGTATCGTTGGCTTGAGGGTCATGATGTATCGGCCTTGCAGGCGTGTTTGGATTTTTCTCTCTCCTTCTCTGAAATTGATAAGGTGGTTGTAGGTGCAGATAGTGCTTCGCAACTGAGGCAAATTATTCATGCTGTAAATAATCAGAAGAGTGCAGGCGCACCTGAGCTGATGTGTGAGGATGAGCTGCTGATAAATCCATCTCACTGGCCGACGTTATGAAAATTGCTGCACTGGTGCAGGCTCGCATGGGTTCTACCCGTCTACCGAACAAAGTGATGAAAACCATAGGTGGCACTCCTATGATTGAGCTATTACTTGCCCGTTTAGCGCGAGCTAAAAAGGTGGATCAAGTGATTGTTGTCAGCTCTGAGGATGAGTGCAACCGGCCATTGGTCGAGCATGTTCGCAAGCTCGGGTATATTTGTGAGCAAGGTAGTGAAAACGATGTGCTCGACCGTTACGTACAAGCTGCAAAAAAGCATCATGTGGATGTGGTAGTTCGTATTACCGGGGATTGTCCGTTGATAGATCATGAGCTGGTGGATGAGGTAGTTCGCCATTTTACTGCGGCAAATGTAGATTATTGCAGCAACGTTAATCCACCTACTTACCCTGATGGTCTGGATATCGAGGTCTGTACTTTTAATGCGCTGGAACAAACAAGCCGAGAAACTAGCGATCCACATGACCGTGAACATGTCACCTCTTATCTACGCACATCGGGAAGGTTTAAAACTGCAACCCTGCAGCATAGTGATGATCTATCCGCTTTGCGTTGGACAGTCGATGAACCCGCCGATTTTGTAGTGATTGAAAAAGTATTCGAGCACTTCCATCCACGAACTGATTTTTCCTGGGGTGAGGTGCTTACTCTGCAATCCAGTCAGCCTGAATTGTTTAGTATGAATGGGTATTTAATTAGAAACGAGGGGGCTTCAACGGGTACTGGACAGAAACTTTGGAAGCGTGCAAAGCAAGTTATTCCTGGCGGAAATATGCTGCTGTCTAAGCGTGCTGAAATGTTTTTACCTGATCAGTGGCCAGCATATTATAGTAAAACGAAGGGTTGCAAGGTTTGGGACTTGGATGGTAATGAATACATCGATATGTGCATCATGGGTATTGGCACTAATATCTTGGGATATGCTCACCCTGAAGTAGATGAGGCGGTCCGCAAAACTGTTGATGCAGGTAATCTGTCTACCTTTAACTGCCCTGAAGAGGTCTATTTGGCTGAGAAGTTGATTGAGATGCATCCGTGGGCAGATATGGCAAGATTTGCACGATCAGGTGGTGAAGCAAACGCAGTCGCAATTCGTATAGCACGTGCTGCCTCAGGTAGGGATAATGTTGCATTTTGTGGTTATCACGGTTGGCACGACTGGTATTTATCTGCAAACCTTGGTGATGATAAAAACTTGGCTGGCCACCTGCTGCCAGGATTAGAGCCGAAAGGTGTGCCACAAAGTCTGCATGGCACAGTTTTCCCTTTCAACTATAATAATTATTCAGAACTGGAAGCTTTGGTCAATGAACATGATATCGGTGTGATCAAAATGGAAGTGGTTCGCAATCTGGGTCCAGAAGATAACTTTTTGCACAAGGTGCGTAAGCTGGCTACTGAGCGTGACATTGTGTTAATTTTTGATGAATGTACTTCCGGTTTCCGTGAAACCTTGGGTGGTTTGCATAAAAAATATGGGGTTGATCCAGATATGGCGATATTTGGAAAAGCATTGGGTAATGGCTACGGTATTACCGCTACGATTGGGAGGCGTGAGATCATGGAAGCCGCTCAGAGCACTTTTATTAGCAGTACATTTTGGACAGAGCGTATTGGCCCAACAGCGGCTCTCGCTACTCTCAAGGTGATGGAGCAGACAAACTCTTGGGAGACCATCACCAAGACTGGCTTGGATATTCGTCAAGGATGGCAAAAATTAGCTGATCAACACAGTCTTAAGGTTAACCATTGGGGGCTGGCAGCACTCACAGGATTCACATTTGAAAGTGAGAATGCACTAGCTTATAAAACACTGATCTCACAAGAGATGTTAGCTAAAGGTTACTTAGCAGGAAACAGCGTGTATGTTTGTGTTGACCATACGTCAGCGGTAGTGAAGGAGTTCTTTGAAGAGCTTGATCCGATCTTTGACCTGATCAAGCAGTGTGAAGAGGGGCGTGATGTGATGGGTTTGCTTAAAGGGCCGATCTGTCATAGTGGATTTAAACGGTTGAACTGATGGTGCAATCTATTTTCGTTTTGGCTGCAAGCCTCAATGATGAAATTCTCAGTTGTGGTGGTGCAGATACCAGATTTGTCGATGAAAGCACAACTGTGTATGTGGAATCTTTAGCATGTGGTGTATATGCAGGAAATGTGATATTTGCACAAAATTGGTTTTTAGATATATTGGTAGTATTTGATCATAAATTGGTTGCGCTGAAAGTACATGTTACTGTACTGGGTGCTTTGTTGTATGTGTGTTCATGGCAAGGATTTGAGTGTCTGGATAACAGGTTTTCTGTAAGTGAAAGAAATAGAGTTACAGAGGTGTTGGTACTCGGATGGGAGCTATCTTGAGAATTACATTCCGAGTCGATGCTTCTCTCCTGATCGGGACGGGTCATGTTATGCGTTGCCGTACATTAGCAACAGCTTTTAAAAAAAAAGGTGCAGATATACAGTTCATTTCACGAGCGCATTCAGGTCACCTTGGCGATGTATTGGCACGTGAGAATTTCGAAGTTACTCTATTACCAGTATTAGCAGAGGTAGAGGGTAAAGAGAATAACTATACAGACTGGCTGGGTGTAAGTCAGCAGGAAGATGCGGATCAAACTATCGTTGCTCTTCAAAACCAACCATGCGATTGGATTATAGTTGATCATTATGGCTTGGACGGCTTTTGGGAGACACGGCTGCAAGCACATACAAAAAAAATGATGGTTATTGATGATTTGGCTAACCGCCCTCATCAGTGTGATATTTTGCTTGATCAAAACTATGCGGAGATTAATCAAGCGCGGTATCAATCTTTAGTGCCAGTGCACTGCAGGCTTCTGTTAGGCCCGCGCTACGCTTTGCTTCGCCCTGAATACCTCCAGTATCGTGAAACATCATCCCCCCGTTCTGGCAATGTTCAAAGAGTTTTGGTTTTTATGGGTGGAGGGGATAACGATAATATTACTGGCAAGGTACTTGATGCTTTAAGCGCTAGTTCATTTGCGCACCTTCAGGTTGATGTTGTTATTGGGCCTAATTTTGTTCACAAAGAGCAGATTAATAAGCAAGCAAGCATGAGTCCGAATACACGTGTTTATGGTCCTCGTTTGCATTTGGCGGATTTGATGGAAAAGGCTGATTGTGCCATTGGGGCAGGAGGAGGAACGACATGGGAACGGCTTTGCCTGGGATTGCCTAGTATGGTGTTTAGTATTGCTGAGAACCAGGTTCCAGCATGTGAAGCTCTGGCATCATCTAAGTTTATTTGGTATCTAGGTGATGGACGCAAACTTAGTGTTGCCACGATTGAATCAGCCTTGTTTGATGCTCTTGAGGAGATTCAACAATCATGTGACTTGGAAAATAATTATAAGGCCCTTGTGGATGGACGAGGTACAGATCGGATTGTGGAAGCGCTATATCCAACACCGGTAGAAGAGCTGACATTAAGAGCGGCAAATAATGAAGATGCATTAACCTATTTCGCCTGGGTAAATGATCCCGCTGTCAGGTTAAGTGCAATTAACTCAGAACTGATTGATTTATCAGAACATTTGAAATGGTTTGATAAGCAGCTTATGGATATGGGTAGTTATCTTTTTGTTCTTGAGGCAGGAACTTTGCCTGTTGGGCAAATACGTTTTGAAAGGTGCAGAGTAGAGTGCACGATTTCATACTCGCTGGATTTTTTGGTAAGAGGGCGGGGCTGGGCCAATTATTTGTTGAAGTGTGGAATAAAAGCACTCAGCAGAATTCAACCAATACGGCTTAAAGCAGTAGTTAAATCAGAAAATTCTGCATCAATTGCTGCATTTATACGTTTAGGTTTTACTGAGCAGTCAGACAATTCAGAAAAGGGCAATATCCGGAACTTTTATTTTTCATTATCTCAAGTAAGAGATCTGGATTTTTAAGTAGTTGTCTAAAATCATGAGTTTGCCACTGCCATCTTATTAATATGTGAAATACTATATATGATTACAATAGATAGCAAAAAAGTTGGTGTTGGACATCGTCCCTTTATTATTGCTGAAATGTCTGGTAACCATAACCAATCATTAGGACGTGCTATAAAAATTGTTGAGGCCGCGGCTGAAGTGGGTGTAGATGCGCTGAAGATTCAAACTTACACCCCTGAGACAATGACGTTGGATCTGAATGAGCGAGAGTTCTATATCAGCGATCCTAATAGCCCATGGTATGGTCATTCTCTATTTGAACTTTATGGTGAGGCATATACTCCATGGGAATGGCATAAGCCAATTTTTGATCGAGCTCGTGAACTTGGTATAGTCGTCTTTAGTACTCCATTTGATGACTCAGCTGTAGAGTTTTTGGAGAGTTTGAATGTGCCTTGTTATAAAATTGCTTCTTTTGAGAATACTGACTTACAGCTAATCCGTCGCGTAGCAGCTACCGGAAAACCGATGATTATATCTACTGGTATGGCAAGTATTGCTGAACTTGATGAGACCGTACGTACTGCTCGTGAATCTGGTTGTAGCAATTTAATCTTACTGAAATGTACCAGTACTTATCCGGCTACACCCGATAATACAAATATATTGACTATCCCTCATATGCGTGAGTTGTTTGGGTGTGAAGTGGGGTTGTCTGATCACACAATGGGGCTGGGGGTCTCGATTTCTGGTGTGGCTTTAGGCGCAACAGTTATTGAAAAACATTTCACTCTTGATCGTGCTGATGGTGGAGTTGATAGCACTTTCTCCATGGAGCCAACAGATATGAAACAACTGGTGGTCGAAACAGAACGTGCTTGGCGTTCACTGGGTAAGATTAGTTATGGTGCGACTAAAGCTGAGGAAAAATCAACTGTTTTCAGGCGTTCATTATATATAGTCAAGGATATCAAGGCAGGTGATTTTCTGACAAATGATAATGTGCGTGCAATACGACCCGGATTAGGATTGCCAACTAAATATTTAGAAACAGTAATGGGAAAGAGGATAGTGAGAGATGTGGTGCGTGGGACTGGATTAGATTGGAGTATGTTGATGTGAATGATCCAATAAATAGTTGAGCTTTAGAGAAGCGACCCAATCACCATGCTTTTTAATTCTTATGAGTTCATTTTTGTTTTTTTGCCGTTAACACTGCTTGTTTTTCACTTAATCGGCAAGCAAGGACACTATCGAGTCGCAATTGCCTGGTTAGTTGGTGCGTCACTATTTTTCTACAGTTGGTGGAATCCGGCCTACCTTGGCCTGATGCTATTCTCCATTATTTTCAATTACAGCGTAGGGGTGTTACTTAACTCTTCTCCAAATATCCTGAGCAAGAAACCTATACTGGCTTTTGGTATTATATTGAATCTTGGAGTTCTGGGTTATTACAAATATGCAAATTTTTTTGTAGATAACATTAATTACCTGAGTGGAAGTAATATTATATTTAACGAGGTCATCCTGCCTCTTGCGATATCCTTTTTTACATTTCAACAGATAGCCTACCTGGTTGATGCCTATCGCGGTGAGGCAAGAGAGTACAATTTCCTTCACTACTGCTTATTTGTTACATTTTTTCCACAGTTGATTGCCGGCCCGATTGTTCATCATAAAGAAATGCTGCCACAGTTTGCTCGTGATATCACTTATCGTATACGCTCAGAACATTTGGCAGTAGGCTTAACAATATTTGCAGTTGGATTGTTTAAGAAAGTTGTTCTTGCTGATGGAGTATCTGCTTATGCAAGTCCAGTATTTGATGCTGCTGAAGCTGGCATAGTGTTGTCATTTTTTGAGGCTTGGGGGGGGGCATTAGCGTATAGTTTGCAGCTCTATTTTGATTTTTCTGGCTACTCTGATATGGCGATAGGATTGGCTCGGATGTTCGGTATTCAACTTCCGCTCAACTTTGATTCACCTTATAAAGCAACATCTATTATAGATTTTTGGAAACGGTGGCATATTACACTTTCTAGATTTTTAAGAGATTACCTGTATATACCTCTGGGGGGGAGCCGAAAAGGAGAGGTTCGTCGTTTTATGAATCTGATGATAACAATGTTGCTGGGTGGGTTATGGCATGGGGCGGGATGGACTTTCGTTCTATGGAGGGGGCTACATGGAATCTACCTTGTGATTAACCATGGTTGGATAAGGATTTACAAAATCACCAATATGAGATTGAGGATAGCGAGCTCTTTCTCATGGGGGATAACAATATTGGCTGTTGTTTTTTCATGGGTACCTTTCCGTGCTACTAGTATAGATGGTGCAACCAGCATGCTCACATCAATGTTAGGAGGATACGGATTATCATTGTCACCACTTCTTAAAGGCAAGATAGGCTGGTTATCTGAATATGGTATTACTTTTGAAGGAATGTTTTATAATGGAATAGTTGTTTCAGGGGATATGGTTATATGGGTTTTGTTATTATTTATGTTTGCTGTTTTTTTTCCAAATACACAACAAATTATGGGTAAAAATTATTTTTTCTATAAAGGCAATGGTGAAAATATCCCCAGAATACAGTACCAATGGATGGAGTGGAAGCCGAGCATGTTGTGGGTTGTTATTATTTCAGGGATACTTACAGTTTCAGTTGTAAGCTTGTCAAAGGAAAGTGAATTTCTTTATTTTCAATTCTGAGTTAATTATTACCTGAATCCGTGACTTAAACTCCTTGATTATTCGAACAACTATCTGATTTAAATAATAATTCGCAGTATAATAGAGCTTATCACAAGCTCACTCCGTAGGTGAAAAAGATGCGTCATTTCCAGC